>Ga0209596_1000066_pt1 | contig 91054 bp, 86 predicted proteins | sample M_130807_MF_Meta_FD_187314 | JGI IMG/M metagenome (GOLD analysis project Ga0209596, IMG submission 187314) | Freshwater microbial communities from Lake Montjoie, Canada to study carbon cycling - M_130807_MF_MetaG (SPAdes) (version 2) | ecosystem: Environmental > Aquatic > Freshwater > Lake...
ACATAAAATTCACAAATATTCGCAAATCTTGCGCCAGTATCATAAGATATGATAAGGGCGGGAAATTTTAGCAGGCGCTAGTAAATTTATGTCGCAGTACTATCAGATTCTTTTAGCGCTATTACAGATAAGAGTTCTCCGCTTATAAATTTATTTCTGACCAAATTCAGTAGAAATCACATTGAAAAACAAGTTTTCAATATTGGATATTTATATCCAATGTGATTTCCTTGTTTGCTATTCACTATCTCTACCCCTTTCTTATAGTGGTCCTCTTTCTGAAACCTGGGGCAAATAGACTCTTAACTTTCAGTCTATATGCATATATCAATACTGATATAGTAATTAGTATGAATAGCCAGAATCTTTCAAACACTATAGGTGTGTAGTGCATAATACTTTTCCAAACAAAATGTGACTTACTTTCTCCGTCTGCTTTAAATATACTTGTATCATATCCAAGTTCTGCTATTAGATAATCAATATCGGTATAGCCATTCGCATGAATTATACTGGGATATGTATTGTTTTTATAGGAGAGTGTTCCGTTATTAATTTTGATATCATACTCACCCGGTTTTATAGATGATACTGTGCTGTTTATAACTAAGAATACATCGCAGTTCGTATCAATTATAAATTTAGAGCTGTGCTTTTTACAATATTCCTGTATCATTCGCTGGTCGTCAGAGTCTGGTGCACACTTGAATTCATCACACATATTTTGAAAAAGGTCTACTAAGTTTGACACAACCCCTATGTACGTCCCAGCATTTATATACTCGTTTTTACATTTAGTAAACACTAGACTTTGCAAAAATAATAAAAAGCCATTTTCTACGGGCTTATGTGAATACTCTTCTCTGGATATAAGTATCCTATTTTTATCCCCTTTAATATGCTTGAGAAATTTCGCCTCTATAGTTTGGGGGTCCTGTAATATAACTACATCAAATGCATCTACAAAACATACAATCTCATTTGGGTCTAGGCCCTTTAAGTACTCTCGCATCAATTCAAATCTCCATACGAAGCCTTTCCACTTTTCACCCCAGCCTAGAACCACGAGCTCATGCCCATACTTCTCCGCACTCAGTTTAAGATATGGAAAGTATCTTTCACTGTGTGTAGCGACTGTTACTAATTTCATACACTCTATTAATACCAAATATATAAATTTGTTTCTGACCAAATTCAGTAGAAATCACATCTCTCTAATGAAAATATGATGCCCTCTTGATATGAAAGCATCTTTTAAAACGCAATTATGTATATCTTCGCCGCATAACATGATTACCTGGTTCGGTTTATAGGACTCATATACAGTATTATAAAACGGCAACCCCCTATGATAGGATCCATATATGATAATATCGTATCGCTTATTACGAATATCCTCTTCAACCGTAGCATCTCTTGTCGTATCATGTAAATATTGTTCCAATAGGTTCGAGTAACTCATACCCATACCATACAATTTCGTATAATCTATATTTTCACCCCTGTACATATGAGATACTTTTGGAAAATCGTGGCAATTTGCGCCAAGTAATTCCTTGAGGCCATGCAACATCAGACATCTCATATAGTCTGGGTATAAATTACCCGATAGGAACAGAACACTTGAAACATTACTAAACCGTGTGCGCTCTAATACGTATTTTGCCATTGCCAGTGTTGTTAAATTGGCCTTCAGAAATTTCATCAATTTCAAATTCAAGTTCGTATACTCTTCTAGTTCCTCAGTTGTTCGTTCAGAAGACTTACTGAATTTAATATACATAGCATTCCCCTCCAACATCAGTTCTTTTGGCATAAGAGCCATCGTATTTACAGGACAGTCCTCTAAGTTCGGAAAGTACGGGATACACCCGTTTGCTATAATTTCATAGTGCCGCATACAGTCCCATCCTGACTTTTTTGTAGTTGTTGCGAACATGGATGACTTGTATTCATTATAGTATGCCTCTTCTGTTTTGAATATGTATGTTGTGCCGTCTCCCGGAATTATGCTAGAGAGTAATTTTGTTTTTTCCGGAATTTCTTCTACTACTTTACATGCGGGAATAGAAAATGTTATCGGATATAGCATTCTATGTAGTATGTTGTATGGTTCTTTATGTATTTTCAATGTGATTTCTGCTCGACCGCCTCTACCAAATTCTTCTGTGTCATAAGATATGATAAGGACGGGAAATTTTAGCAGGTGCTAGTAAATTTATGTCGCAGTACTATCAGATTCTTTTAGCTTAATATAACAATTTAAGCAAATCGTTTGACAACTAGCACAGTATTATCATACTCGTTTATCTTGCACGGAATCGTAATGAGCTCAAAATGCATGTTCGGGCAGCGCTCTCTCCAGATATTGAGTGTGTTCATGAATTTCGGTATATCATCTCGGATAATATCCTCTATAATATAATATCCGTTCAGCGCCAATTTGTGTATACTGTTCTCGAAGAAACATACGTTCGCTCTAAATTCATGTAGACCGTCCTCTACGATGATATCAAATTCACCCTGTAATTCGGCCTCTTTCCACATGTACTGAATTATGTGGATATTCGTCTGGTCACAAAAAAAGGTCTTGATACGTTCCGTATTGAATAGGATAGCCGTATCAATATCTGCGCCGTAGACCTTGGCCTGCGGGAAATACTCCGCCCAGCCATACAAGGATGCTCCGGGACGACCATCTGCGCCCATACTGGACGGCATATGTACATTATTCGTGCCCAGCCCCAATTCAAAAATGCGTACCGGTTTCAACTGAAGGTCCTTGAAAAGACTGTGATACAGCGTTGTATAATTGTGTTTTACATCCTGGATATTGATGTGCCCCTTATCGCTCTTGTTACGCCCCATAATTTCACACAGAGGCGTCGCTACCTTCTCGTTGAATTCGTATGGCATACTTCGGCCTGATGTTTTTTTGGAGGGGTTTATACGAGATGGGTTGGAACTATAAATATCTTTGTATAATATATAATGCGCTTAAAGGGTAGACTTAACAGTTCAAAACTTATCAAAGTAGTCATTTTGATAGCATTTGTAGTCATAGTTGGTTATTATATGATAATTAATACAGATAAAACCAAAGAACAATTTGCAGAATCCGCTATTTTTACAAATGATAATAATGTTTCTGTTTTATTGATGGACCATAAATATTCCACTCAATTTAAAACCAGAGATAATAACGAAGTATTATTTAGAAAAATTATCACCTTCCTAATCAATAATGGAACTATAGAAAATAACATAATAGATTTAGGGGCCTGGATTGGTGATAATAGTATTCCATGGGCGATGAATATAGATGGTACTGTGTATGCAATAGACCCTTCGTCAGATAACTGTAATTTTATAAGAAAAATGTCTGAATTAAACAACGTAACAAATGTAACTGTTCTAGAGTACGCGATAAGTAATGTTAATGAAACTTTATCTACCAATGATAATATGGAGCATTGTTCTTTTGTAAATGGAAATGCGGGAATCAACGGTAAACATAAAGTAAACGCAGTCTCTTTAGATTATCTGTATGAAACTGGAAAAATTAAAGATATCGGTTTTATTCATTTAGACGTAGAAGGAATGGAATTTAAAGTAATACAAGGAAGTTCTAAAATAGTAGATGAGTATAATCCAATAATAGCATTTGAGCAGCATATAGAAACAGATGATTTCAACACAATAATAAGACATTTAAATGAAAAACAATACCGTGTATTTTTAATTGATGAAGTTACAGGGGGGAGACCCGACTGTAGAAACTTTATTGCATTTCCGAATGGGGTAGACACTGATAATTTGGTTAATAGCATTGGTGGTATTATAGGGCAAAATAAAATCATACCTAAATAAAATATTTGTATGAAATTAACTATAATGGGAACCTGGGGTTATCTCATTATCGTATAATCCTATAAATAGGAATATCTAAAACACAACATCCTTTACATTGTATTACCGCCAAGTACTTAATTTAAGTACTTGGCTCTGATGGCTAGAACGAAAAGATTAAGTCACTCCAATATCATAAGGCCACATAGTGGCTTTATCTATGGGGAGTACTTAACTTTAGTACTAGACATTATACAGAATACTGAAACGACATAGTATATTCTTTTAGTATTCTTCCGCATTCATATTCAATTATACGGTTATTTTATTGAGTCCATGTAGACGATTTCTGAGACGCTCTGTATTTTGCCAACTCTTCAGGAAGCAAGTCTCGTTCAAATCCATTCAACCAAGGGCGATGTTTACCGATAGTTTGTAAATACAGAGACGGGAAGCGTATTCATAACACGTTCTTTGTATTTGTATACGACTTTGTGAAATATCTTCCCGAGCATTTCGGTCCATCCAATGGGATATCCTGTACCTTTTTCGGCGGAATCCTGTGGAAATGATGCGGGATGTATTTTTAGTTGCTCCAACTTGGAGTCAAGCAGGCTTATCATGCTATTATACCATTCATTCGTTAAAGGGGTATTTGGCTTACATATATAAGCACCATTTCCAATTAACTCCCTCCAATGATCATTCAGTGGTTCATACCCAACGCCACCCTCAATTTCTGGATAGCCACATATCCATTTATCACTTTTTTCTAATTCATTAAATGATGATTTCCATGAACCGGTTGTTTTCTTGATATCGCTGTAGCCGCCTCCATAGAAATTCATCAAATACGTTCTTAAATAATCCGCTTTATGTGTTTCTGAAAGATATTGGTACGCTTCATGTAGAGGATATTCCGGTTTTATATAGTCTGATAGATTGCTGGGGGTTATCAGTATGACATTGCACTCTGAAACCCCTTTCAAATTCACAAGTGAATCTTTGCGGGATTCGCTCATTTCATTTGTTCCCGTCCACAATACATATATTGTATATGTGGGACTCGCTTGTTGAAAATTCTCGTGCGTGTATGCTCTTTGTAGATACAAAATCAACAAGAGTACAAACAGCAGTAAAAGAGTATACAATACTCTTTTATCACGTTTCCTCATTCTATTTATAACGTACTAAAATATTCAGTATGAGATATTACCTTCTAAAAACCGTATAAATAATAAGATCCAAAAATACAACTTTATCTACCATCTTACTTAACGCATTATAATAGTCAAAATCACCGCCGTAACGCATACCCCACTTAACCTTACCTGCGGAATGAAACGGGATTATCCCATTTGGTGTTCCTATATCATCTTGCACAATTTCTGTATTCTGGCTGGGTACAACTAAGCCTGGCTTATCGGAATACCTCATTTTTGCTATATATAGAACTTCGGGGTCTGAACACATATTTCTCAGTTTTTCAAAAGAGCCTTTAATATATTCGTCGTCGTCATCGGCGTGCATTATATACGTCGTTTCAGGTGTAAGTAGAGTTTGATATTTTGTCCGAATTGGTTCTCCTCCAATACCTGCGCCTAAATTCGGGTCTTGAACGATAACGGTGTGCTGCGACATATGGCGAGAAAACCAGGACTCATCATATCCAGACTTTTCTTTTGCACCTGGTCCATCAAATACAATCGTTATCGCATCACTATCTGTCAATTCGCCCTTTAAACTATCTAAAAGCTTTTTTAATGTAGGCCTTCCAGCAGTTGCTATGAGAATATGAAACGTGGGCACAGTATCATCTTGGAATCCTTCCACCATCCTAACATCTCTGAATGCGCCAGTTCTATCAATTAAATCCGTTATTACAGGTGAAACGTGGATACATTTCTCAGGCACAGGCCAAAAAATGCTAAACCATGCCCGCTCTATAAAATGTGATGCCTCATGAAAGGTATTCGTATTGACTTGGTTTATCATTTCTTTATAAAAGGATTTCGGGCGTTGATGTACGTGCTCCTTTGATACTGCGAAAATTCCTAAGAATGATGAATAGGGTGTATGCACTTCCGGAAAATGTTTTCTATACCAAACTCCAAAGGGTGTGGGTGATGCAGGAACATTCTTAAAGTCATTTCTATCCCTGTTATGTGAACTTGATGGAATGTAGTTTATCATTCTAAAATTATACATTGCCTTATCGGCATCAATATCAAACTTATAGACATTCAAGACAGAATCTTTTGTGGTCATTGTTTTATCAATCGTTGTTTTAAATACATTCGCCTTGTACTCTAAATCCGCAGAACCTGGCGCAAACACCGTGACGTCGGCGAGGCTATCATAGTTCTCTATAATATGGTATAAATACGTGTGGTCGCACACTCCCACGTTTGGCAGCGTCTTTATGACGCAATTCGCATACTCGTTCACACAGTCTTCCACGGGCGAATCTGACTTATTATAAATAAACACATTCTGGAATCGGCTGTCTTTGTAATTATTGAGCCATTCCAGATTCTCCTTATATCTCGCAACGACCAAATCTACACTCCTGGATTCCGTGCTCTGGAATCCCTCTGTAGGCCGTTGATATACCAAATACAGGAATAAGATAACTCCTATAATTGCCATAAATACACCGTATTTTCTTATGGTTGCAGCCTTCATCCCCTATTAGGCGGCCCTATTTAATTCCACAAGCGTCTTATACCCTTTGCACTGCGCCTCTATTTCCTCCGTCGGTCCTTCGCCAAGATTATCCTTATTCCATGCCCGGTGAATACCCCAACTTTTATCACTATATACCATTTCTATTGAGAACTCTTTTGCTGTACTCGCAGACGGTTTATATATATTGACTGTGGGACAAGGAAGCGCGAAAAACACGTCCTCTGGAACATTTGACGGGCTCACAGGACACTTTTCCAGAATCTCCAACATCTTCTTCTTGCGCCTAAGCGACAAGCCACCATTCCCGATGAGTTCCCCCTTTCGTTCATACTCTTTCGGAATCTCCTTCCAAGGCGCCCCAACGTAATCGTATTTCAAGAACTGCTCTATTGTATTCTTGAACTCGGGGCATATCATAGAATCGGTCTGGAAGATTAAAAAGGTGTCTGTGGGCACTCTATACAGAAATTCCGTACTCATCATGTAGGCGCTATATTCTTCCTTCGTGAGATTGCTTCGTCCTATATTGGCTGTTGTAATCCTATCGGTGCGCTTCGCAGCAATAATATCTTTCACAAAGGTCTCATTCTCCGTACCGTGAAACACCATAATTCTCCATCGCTCATCCAAATTCTCCAGGAAATTCCCAAGAACGAAATCCAGAGCCTTATGCTTTCGGGGTTCCACAATAATCGCCGTGAATTTATCTGTGCTGTAGTCTGGCTCGTTGAACCAAAGAATGTAGATAAGTATTACCAATACTATAGTAATACTCAACACAGTATAAAAGTATTTCTGCTTTCTTGAAGCCATATCACTACTCTTGGTCTACAAATAAATAAAAAATTTATCAGGTGTTGTTGTATTGTTTATAATATTCAACACTGTATTTTTGTTTTTATTTTCATTGTGCATTACATCTTTTGAATAGAATACAGGTAAGTTATATTTTCGCACAAGAATATTGAATATACTTTGGTCGCCTGGATGATGGTATGTAATTAACGGCTCAGTCAATTCATCATCTTTGTACACACACCACTTTACCCACTCATTCATAAATGCTGTATTCTTCTCTGTCTTTCTGAGTATAAACCAAGAGGCTAGAACGTGTCTATCATTCAAATACTTCTCATTATCATTATTCGGAATAATCTTATTCCATACTTTTATATTATCACAACATCCAAAACTATTGTTTTTAACGTCATCACCAACACTCCCTGCTATAAATCCCTTTTCATTTACAATATCACATAACTTATCTATATTTTCCGTAAATCCTGTTCTATAATATTGTGAACTATCAACGTAATAGAGAATATCATTATCATTCATTGAATTATATACTTCGTACGGACAAAATGCCTTATATGCGCAGTAGTACCCATCCCTTCTACCTGGTTTATGAATTGACGGGAGGTCCTTTATAAGTGTAAACCACTCCTTCTGTTTTATTTTTTCTAAATTGTAGTCGTGTATGATAACCTCTCTATTTGTAAATTCGTTCACCGAATTAATTGTCAGTCTCTTTGTTGTGTCAAAGGGTTCGCCGTCTGAATACAGGACTAAATGTACCCGTTGTTGCGCCTCTCCATTGAATCCTTCTGAACGGTTTACATACTTATATAGAACGTATAGGAAAAACAGAAGAATAATCAATATGATTATATTGCGGTATTTATTCGCCCGCGCCATACCTATTATACTCCATTATATTTTATTTAGAGGGGCTCGCATGATTGTAGGCTCATCAGCACATCTAGGCCCGGACAGTCCTTGCACATCTGCTCCACATACTCAGGCAAATACTTCCACGCATTATGAATTGCAAATGACTTCGGCGAATACACTTGTTCTATAGAGAATTCCATGGCCTCTGTGTGCGTAGGCTTATAGGGTCTCGCGAGCTTGGAACCCACGGAAAAATACTGGTCCTCGTAGGCACCCCTGTAGCGCTCGGTCGTATTGATAATATGGAGCATCTTGGATCGTTTTCTTAGAGAGAAACCCCCGTTTCCGACCTTCAAGTGATCCCACGGCCAAGGCGCACCCACGTAATCGTATTGTAAGAACTTTTCCAGAAGGTCCTTATGATTCGGATTAATCATGGAGTCCGTTTGGAAGACGATGAACGTCTCCGTCGGAATTTTCTCCGTGAATTCACGGCTGGATAAAATTCCGGAGTAGGCTACCTGCGTCTCCAAATTTTCTACACCCAAGTCTTGGAGAGTAATTCGGCTGGCGTCGTGGCGTAATTCCGTTTCCAGAAGTTTCTCCACGAATTCACGGTTCTTCGTTCCGTGATAAATTCGCACGTTCCAATTCGCCGGCAAATTCTCCAGAACGTTTTGGACAACGAAGGCCAGAGCCCGATGCTTCCTCGGCTCTACAATAATGGCTGTACACGTGTCCCCGTCATCTACCACATCCTGTAGAGAAATGAGGTCATTTAAACCTGGACAACGCATACACAGATCCACCAGAAATTCCGAATTATACCCCCAAACTCGGTGAACTCCGAAAAAAATAGGGGACGGGACTGTTTCAATAGAAAACTGCGTTGCTTTTACAAAATCTGGTTTATGAAGGCGTACTTTTGGACTCATAGATAGAAAGACGTCTTCATGACCTGTTTCTAGAGGCGGCGACGCCGTTATGACCTCGAGCATTTTGGAACGCTTTCTGAGTGAGAATCCACCATTTCCTACTTGGCCATTCATCCACGGTGCGCCAACATAGTCATATTCCAAGAATTGTCCAAGTAAATTTCGTTGCAGTGGATTAATCATAGAGTCCGTTTGAAAGACTATGAACGTCTCCGTGGGAATTTCTTCTGTAAATTTACGATTTGTCAGTAATTTCTGGTACGCGGCGGAATTCAAATTATCCACCCCCAAATCTTGGAGGGTAATTCGGCTGTCAGAGCTGCAGAGTTCCGTTTCCAGAAGTTTCTCCACAAAATCCCGGTTCTTTGTTCCATGGTAAATTCGGATATTCCAATTCGCCGGCAAATTCTCCAGAGCATTTTTCAGAACAAAACCTAGAGCCCGATGCTTCCTTGGTTCTACAATGATAGCGGTAGAGGGCTCCGTAGAAGCGGAGCAAATTTCGCTGTTTCGCCGTAATTCATTCATTTTTGCTTTCAAGACCCGAAGTCTATCCAATTGCTCAAATAATCTACACATATTTGGATTACTCATCTCTATAATCTTTGTACAACCTATTTTAGACCTACCAGTATCTAGGCTACCGTGATATGCTGAAGTTAAGTAACCTTTTAGGGGTATCACCAAGTACTTAAATTAAATACTTGGTGATAAATAATATCTAACAAACCTGTAAGATGGATGGAGGTAAACCTGAATTTTCCTGTGACATGGTTATAGCCATGTATAAGGAACCCTTGACATGGCTCAAGAATTACGAGAAAATGGAGTATAATTTTCGTAATATTTTCCTATACAATAAAAATCACGAAGCGAATAATAAAACTAGTCAAGAACTACATTGCTCCATGAAAGGTAAAGAGTGTGTAAAGATTAACCTTTTAAATGAAGGGCGCTGCGACCACACATATCTCTATCATATTATTCACCATTATGACACTCTTGCTGATGTGACTATATTTACAAAAGGTTCTTCAGACCTTCAGAGAGAGCGTGCGAAATTAAATTTCATTACCAAAAAAGTTTTTGAAACAAAACGTTCTGTTTTCAGTGTTCAAAGATTATCAACATATGTCCATGTAGAACTACAAAATTTTAAGATGGATTATTATACTGCATCTCATTTCAGTAACAGAAATACTGATAAAACTGCAATTAATATTTTCAGTGGAAAACTAAAACCATCCCAACCTCGTCCCTTTGGGAATTGGTATAAACAAAATTTCCCAAACATAAATATCTTGGATGTATCATTCGCAGCTGTAATGGCCATTTCAAAAGAGCATATAAAACAGCATCCAAAAAAATATTACATCGATTTCATAAAACAACTCGAAGGGCATCCAAATCCGGAAGTGGGGCACTATTTTGAAAGGGCATGGCTCGCCGTGTTTTTTCCAATCCCTGATAATTGCATTTATGTCGGTGGAGGTTTTACTTTACATGGAGGTCACCGGCGACGTAAGTCTCGAGAAATACAGCACCCGCGACGAAAAACTAGAAAAACGCGCAGGGATTTAAAGAATTTTTGATATTTTCTAATAAAGAACATGCGATACTTTTCGGAGAACAGTATCACACGTTCTGCTTTCAGTTTAATACAACATAGTATTCGTTCTAAAAAATCGGATATAACACTATACTATCCAAATAATATGCAATACACTATCGTTCCGGTACTTGTTCTATCTGTAAAAAAAAATGTGTTTCAGTGCCATTTCATATCTAATCCATACTATACATTCGACTTAGATACACTAGACGGCTCTCTATTTACGTATATTTATAACCCACATGGTTCACCCATAAACTTTAAAAATAGTATTGCGCAATATACGGCGAGGTGTCATGAACATGTGCGTCATCAAATATATATGCCGAAGATATTGAAAACGGGGGATATTTTACTCTGTGGAAATACATTTCCTACCGCCAAATACTTAAATTAAGTACTTAGCTCTGATGGCTATAACGAAAAGATTAAGTCACTCTAATATCATAAGGCCACTTTGTGGCCCTCTATGGGGAGTACTTAATTTTACTAGTAGACGTTACACGGAAAGCCGCTGGTTCGAAGCCCGTCCTTGTATAAGAGTGTCTATTTTATAAGTAAGGTCTGAATGTGAGCGAACATTTATAAAGCACGCAGCAATAGAAAATGCGAGGAAGGGAACAAGCAATACGCAGAGCGCCGTGAGGTCCTGTTTTGTTGCGCAATCGTCCATCTGTTCGTGGTCTCGGATATAAATTTAAAGAAGCATCTCCGGTCTGGATAGGTGCTTCTCCCTATGCAAACGTGTGGTGTCAAATACATAGGGAGTAAATTATCACTTTTGGAACATATTACGGCATCTGTAGACGCACGACTTGGTTCTGTAGCAGGCCGTATGATAGATGTCTGTAGTGGCACTACACGTGTGGCACAGGCGTTTCGTAGTCGAGGGTGGCTTGTTCAGAGCAGTGACCTTTCATGGGCCACGGAGGCATATGCACATGCGTTCCTTATAAGAACAGTTGAGTCTGGTAGACGTGTGGAGGGTCTCTTGGCGGAACTACGTGGCGTCTCTGAGTCGCCTGGATGGATTACAACAAATTACTGTGACGTTTCTGGTGTTGAGGGGGGGACCGTACGTATGTGGCGGCCTGAAAATGGAAGAAAGGCCGACGGGCTTCGTGATAAGATTTCGGAGTGGGAGGCGAGTGGCTATATAAATAGACACGAGGCGATGATTCTGGTGGCGTGTCTTATATTCGCGTTGGACAAGGTGGACAATAGTGTCGGAGTTCAACAGGCGTATTTGAAAAATTGGGCAACAAGAACAACAGATGCTCTTACGTTGTTTGACCTTCCTTTTAAAGAGGGACCGGTTGCGACCCATTATGTGGGAAATTGCCTAGAAATTGCCTATGAAGAGGCAGATTTCGCCTATATTGATCCCCCATATTCTGCACACTCGTATTCAACGTATTATCACATTTGGGATAGTATTACTCGCTGGGATAAACCGGCGGTGTCTTTGAAGACGAATCGTCGGATAGATCGGGTCAGTGGAGCAGAGGAATTTGATGAGACAATGGTAAGTTCTTGGAATAGTAAACGAACCGCCCTTCATTCATTCTTGGCTATATGTGAGTCGTTACCTGTGCGGCACGTATTGATTTCCTATAATAATGAGAGTATTCTTCCAATAAAGGTGCTCTGCGATTCTCTGAAGGAAAGATTTGGACTTGATGCAGTGTCTGTAGAGGAGATTCAGTACAAGCGAAATATTATGTCGCAGATTGGGAATGCAGTACTTTATAAGAACGAATTCAAGACGGAGAATACGGAATATTTGATATGGGTTAGGAAATTTTTGTGACGATGTTGGGTAGCGCGATGTATTATTATGTGCTGAAGTCAAGTACCGGTATGTGCAAATTACTTAATTTAAGTTCTTGGCCGTAATAAATTTGAACTCACACGTGGCAAAAAAATCGTATGCAGCAAGCCGACTCTTTACGCATCCGCGCACCTATAGTTGAAATAGAGGTGGAAGAGCACGGTAAAATTTCGAACACCGTGGTAAATACAACTTCAGAAAGAATTCCAACATATATCCTCATATTTTCCATGACAAATTTCTCCATATTCATTTACAATGGAGAAAATATATATCTGTATTTCTTTATTTTAACGGCTATAATCTGGACACTATCTCTTTTAGACGTAATATATGATACGAATACACAGCAAGAAGTAGAGAGCCAGGTTTAGAGCCAGTGCGGCCTATGTCGTCCCGTATATTGAAGCAAGTGTATCTTCCCTTTTTTATAGTAGTTCCTATAGGAAACAATAGCAGATTTAGAGCATTTGTATTGCTCAGCCATTGCAAGAGGGGGCTCTGTCCAACTTGTCATTGAAAACCCTTTTGGCCTGTTGAAATACAGCCAGCGCAAATGAGCTTCGCAGGAGTGCACCTTCCCTTTAAAACGCACACGAAATTCGTTACAGAGTGCCATACCAAGCAGAACGAGCCAATGATAGTGTGCGACCGATGCACGAGTCCAAAGAGCGCAGGGGTGTTTATCATTTTTTATGGGCAAATAGCCACGCATACGTGGCTCACTCTTTGTTGGCGGAGCTGTTGAGAAATTTGGGAGAGTACCCGCCTCTATACAGAGCATCCAATGCGCCGTATAGAGAAGTTGTGTGGTTTCCAGAATCATTTTTACAACGTGTTTGTCACAATGCCATCGCGCACAACGTCCTTGATTTGGATGTAGAAAGAATATGTTCATAATGTACCGTTTGGCGCGCATACTTTTATCAATTTTTATAGACGGATAATTTATGACAACGACCTCTGTAACATTCGTATCGGCCTTTGTAGAGATTGGCTCTACTGTGAAATCTACCGAGCACCGTATTCGTCTGTTTAAACATTTGGCCGATTCTGGTATTTCTATTCACCTTTTTTTGAGTCAGAGTTTTTTAAAAGAATACACTGTGATTGTAGGAGTGAAAGAGAATGTCTGCATAGAAATCATCCGACTTGAAGATTTAGAAACATTTCAGGAAATTTCCGGCCTGTCTTACACTATTCCGAACTCGAGTAATCCGGAGAAAGATACTGCGGCCTATCATATAGTCCAGAACGCGAAAATAGAGCTCGTGGAACGCGTGAGGCGTATTGGAAACACCACACACTATGCTTGGATTGATTTCAATATATGTCAGATATTTTTGAATATTCCAGAATGTATGGATTATCTTTCTACAAAAATACGGCTTCTACCTGGTCTTCGTATCCCTGGATGTTGGGAGAAAAACTACGGAGTTTCTGACTTTTTCAGAACTATACATTGGAGATTCTGTGGAGGTTTTTTTATCGGTGATAGGGCGTCCATACAAGAAATGTATAATATATACCGCCGAGAATTTAAAAACATCGTCAAAACTCACGAGATACTGACATGGGAAGTGAATATATGGCACTATTTAGATGCGCACCACCTTTGGAAGCCCATATGGTATTCCGCCGACCATAACGACTCTATTATCAGGTGTTGATCCTATAAAACATAGCTCTAAACGAGAACGGATTGAATCCGATACCATATTCAAATAGTATTTTTGGAAGAACATTGTAAAATGCATCATATACAAGTAGCGTACCTCCGAAAGAAATAACGATTTTATCATAACCGTACAGGTTGGGAACATCATTAAACCAAAAATAGAGTATTAAAAAAAGCCCAATAGATACTTTGAACATAAAGTCATTGGTTAAATATATCACGTTATGTTCTGACATTTTCCCCAGAATAATAAGAAAAAACTGTACAATAAAGGACACTTTGAGAATTAAAAAATACAGTGTGTGAAATTTCATCAAGACTAATTGATATAAAGAAATAGTAGCATCTATTTATAGAATGCCTGCGAAAAAGAATCCTGGCGGAAAGGGAATGCGACGGGCTGCTAAGGGAGAGAACAAAAATGAAAAGAAAAATAAGTTATTTTGTCAGAATTTCGTGGATGATGTTGTGTGCGGAGAGAGTGTAGAGCCCCTCACAGTGGCTCGAGTAGAGCGTCTTTGTGGTTCGGGACAGATGCAATTATTAACAGTAGACGGTGAGGCGGTCACAGCATCTTTGAAGGGTGCTTTGCGCTGTAAAAAGGGTGCCGCCCGCAGTGAGGACAATACGATTGCGGCTTTTGCGGGAACGACCTTTGTTATTTTACAGAAGGAGGAGTATCTCAGTACGATTATTGGCATTCTTAGTCGCGCGCACGTGACCACTATTGCTGCTCATTTTAAAACGGCGCCAAAAGGGTTTTTTGATAATGCGAGGCCGGAAGATGACGAGGGCTTTGATTGGGATCTCGGTGAAGAAGAGAAACAAGAAGAGAAAGAGGAAGAAAAAAAGGAAGAAGATGTAGATATTGGAAATCTTTAATCACGTTTACTGCGAGTTTTATGAACCCTCTTTGTTGCTTTTTGGTATCTAGATCTTCCGCGAGTTGAGCCGCGCCGTCTACCTCCTATGGATGCTGCGCTCGTCGTTCTGAGCTCTTTAAAAATGCCCTTATTATATTTTTCTCCTCCCGTGATATATACATTTTTAAAAAGATCCAATGTCTTAACATCTTCGCCGAATCTAAAAAAAGGATAATGAAAATACTTTATGGGTGGCATGTTATAGAATATTCCGTATAGCACACCACCATCTTCGCCAGAATCTTCTGTTATCTTCACCTTATATTCTAACTTATCGGGACTCACCCACACATAATTTTTCGTATTTTCCGTTTTTGTTTTTTTGACATTTGCAGTCTAATATGATAAAATAAAATTATTTTATTTGTCGCCCTTTATTGCGAATTGCTCTACCGGTATCTACCGATAAATAGCACAGACTATTGGCACGGCGGACCAGTATTATTGGAACATGTTTTACAATTCATACGCCCTTCTGCGACGGCTTGGCGTTGTTCATAACTGGGATAATTGATAACTCCGCAGCCTGTATTGAGCGCAACGCAGTTCGCAGGAGGGCAGGAACTACCTGTGAGTGTCGTCGCAGAAGTGAGTGTGAGAGAGGGCGTAATCGTGTAGGTACCTGTTAGGCCGTTGCCCGTCACGAAAGCCGTTACGGTGTGGGTGGTCTCGCTTACCACGAATTCGAACCCTACCGAGAGTGTTCCTGAGATCACGGACGTCACGTCTAGCGTGGTCCCGCTGCCCATCGCCGCCGCAACAAACGTAGTCGTTTGTGTCTGGAGTTTCTGCGCACGATAGTCATTCCAAATCGTGCGCGTCTGGGTACGACGAAGTATATCACTAGGATCCATTCTACTGGTCGGTAGGAAAAGAAATATTATAAGTATATATACAAGATGGGAAATACAGAATCTAAAATAGAAAATCCTAAAGATATATCCGCCAGAGAACTAAAGGTGGGTTCTCGTTACAGATACTATGGTAGATATGGTAAATTGGAAAAGTGTAGAACATTAAAAGTAAAACGTTCCTCTGACAAATACTATAGTCTAGGTTGGGATATGGGTTGGAAAGATAGAAAACAGTTTAAATGGGGCGGCCTCGCAATGGCACAAAAAGATGCAAAAATATTTAGGGAATGTTCCACACATGTCACAAGAAAAAAGAAACGTTCAGCGAAGTGATAACTTCCAGCATAGTTAAGTTGGGACTTATAGGGTGTCCAATAAGAAACATAAAGAATGTGCGGAATCTGGGCCGTATTCGGGGCCGTAGAAAACAACGCTGCGAAATACGTGAAATACTTGGAGGCCTTGAAAGGACGTGGTCCGGAAGCGACGCGTATACACCCTATCGGATCCAAAGGCTTCATGGGATTTACGCGCCTAGCCATTAACGGCTTGAATGAGGCCGGTATGCAGCCAATGATGAATAATGCGAACGTCTGGATGGCCAACGGAGAAATCTATAATTGGAAGGAACTTATGACGACCTATGGTCTTGCGTGTGAGTCCGGAAGTGATTGCGAGGTGATTGGTCCTCTGTACGAAAAACTCTTTTCGGATGCGGACCATGTGGAGGTCGGTGAGTTATTTCGCCTTTTTGACGGTGTTTTCGCCTGTGTTCTCGTAGATGTGGCTCGGGGCCGAATTATTGTCGCCCGAGACCCCTATGGCGTTCGGCCTCTGTATGTGGGTCGGACTCAGGACCTCGTATATTTTGGCAGTGAACTCAAGAGTCTTCTTACGACTTGCTCGGTCGTATCGGCCTTTGAACCCGGCTCTTTCCAAGTATACGACCTGAATACACAGGAACTTCTCATATCGGCAAAATACCATACGGTGTCCACACTCACTCTTCCTGGCCTGAAAGATGTTGAGGCCGCATCGGGGGTTGTCCGGACCGCCTTGGAGGTCGCTGTGAAAAAGCGGATGATGATGGAGCGGCCTGTTGCTGCCCTATTGAGCGGGGGACTAGATAGTAGTCTCGTCGCGTCTCTCGTCGCGCGGAATCTGCGTGAGGCTGGGCTGGCCCCTCTGAAGACCTTCAGTATTGGAATGAAGGGGAGTTCAGACTTGCGCTATGCTAGAGCAGTGGCAGAGTGGATTGGCTCGGACCATACGGAAGTCGTTGTGACAGCAGAGGAGATGTTTGGGGCTATTCGCCATGTGATTTGGGATATCGGGTCATATGATACGACGACTGTGCGTGCGTCTGTGGGGAATTGGCTGGTGTCTCGGGTGGTTCGTAATGGATGTGATTGTAAGGTGGTGTTTAATGGGGATGGGTCAGACGAGGTGTGGGGGTCCTATTTGTATATGTTCTTGGCGCCTTCCGAGAGAGAGTATGGGAACGAGGTCGTGCGCCTTCTAGATGAGATTCACACCTACGATGTTCTTCGGAGCGACCGATGTATTTCGTCGCATGGACTCGAGCCGAGGACGCCGTTTTTGGACAAGGCGTTCGTGCAGACGGTCTTGTCAGTGCCTCTCGAGTTGCGTCGGCCGGTTATAGGGCGGCTGCCTGAGAAGTGGTTACTTCGTCGGGCGTTTGATGATGGTATTACGTTGCCTCGGGCGGTTCTTTGGAGACAGAAGGAGGCGTTTAGTGATGGGGTGAGTCCGACAGAGGAGTCGTGGTTTCAGATTATTCAGAGGATGGTTGCGGGGCTTGTTTCGGAGGAGGATTTGTCTGGGGCGGCAAAAAAATATCCTGTGAATACACCGACAACGGCGGAGATGTATTATTACAGGGAGATTTTTGAAGAGTTTTATGGGGGGAGCGGTATGGAAACAGTGAGTGTGCCGGCGTTTTGGATGCCACGTTGGTCAGATACGAAGGACCCGTCGGCTCGGACTCTGGGGAAGTTGTTGGAGGTGCTTAGTTAGTCGTCAAAGTATGGGAGCCTGAGAGGTCAGCATGAGTATCCACGCTATGAGAACAGGGGGGTACTAAAGGTGTGCCTGAGATGTCGGGTACGGGTGACTTATTATCGAAGGCTCGCACAAGAGCTCGTACAGAGAACGGAGGAGGCTCATTGTCAATGCTCATTTCATAACGAAGTTTTGCGAGTTCCTCTGGACTTAGAGTGTTCGTATTCAGATTTGCAGTAGGGCTACTGAAGTTCATAGGACTATTCATCTCGCATGTACAGTCGCAATGACCGTTGTCGTTCTCGTCGTTCTCGTCGTTCTCGTCGTTCTCGTCATTCTCGTCGTTCTCGTCATTCTCGTCATTCTCGTCATTCTCGTCGTTCCTGTTGTTAGTGTTCATGGGCGCATCGTCATAAATCTCTTGGCGGAAATAGGCCTCCTTGAAGTCGTTCTGGCTGGTCGCATACGTAAGAACGGACAGGTTGACCATGAGAAGAATGGTGATCAAACACTCCAGGACAGGATTCTTTGACACACTGTAGGCAAAGAACACGACGTAGGTCGCAACGGCGAGCGTAAGCGTCTTGAACGTGGTATCAGTCAACATTTGGCGATTCGGACTAGTAGTCGGGGTCGCCAAGCGCTCAATTTTTTTTCGGGGTCGTGGGTGTATGTTTACGCGCGATACACAACAACAGTAGTGGAAGTATCTACACGAACAATCCAGCGACTGCTCACCGGCCCACCAGCGGTCGCCGCAGAACCTATAATAGTGGTTCCAGTAGCACCTGTGAGTGTGGCTATGTTACCACTAGTAGCAGATAGGTTAATAAATGTAAATTGAATTGTCGCACCAACTGTAGCCCCGATTAGTGCAATTATATCCGCTGCAGCAGGTAATGCAATATTGCGAGTTGTAGTAGGCGTGGATGTCACTATTCCGGCCACTAGTTGGGCAGCTGTAATGGCCATAGAAGTACCGTCGGTAATATTATTAACGCTTCTACTCTGAACCAAGTTTCCAAGAAGCACAACATCTCCACCCGTGTAGACAGACATACCCCGAGTATTGTTTGTGCTGCCGGCTGCTGTACCCCCTATATCATCAACAGGCTTGTCCAAATTGTAGAGAGCAAATACCGTCGCATTCGGGTTAATGAAGCCCGATAGATTCGTCTGATAGTCAAACACGCCTATAAGAGGAGTTCTATCTGCAAGCGAGGCCACAGGAATACCCGCAGCGTCCGGGTAGAGTCTCTTGCCATTCGTGCGAAGAACACGGCCGGCGGGGCAGTCCGTCGCCGTTACGGCCACACCGGAAGAGTTGAGCACCGCCGAGAGCGCACCAGAGCCCACGTAGTTATTCGCAGGAGAGGGACCAGTAAATGTGTAGGCGAAAAATGCAGAGTTGAACGCCGCCGTGGAAATATAGTTGATGTGGCGAGATGCATCATAGCGGCTCTGGGTCTTAACAGAAGACATTTATACTTCTAGCAAAGAATAAAATTGACTTCCGCCGGAGAATTATGAACAATACCAAATATGCAGAGCCAATGCGAAGGTCGGAAAACAACACCGAAGTCGGCCCCCCTGTTCTTTGAGACAGGGCCTCGCCTTCACAGGTCAAAACCTCTGTCCTATCTCGGAATTGTCCAGTGTACAAACAAAGCCGATGACTTGTGCGCAGCCTGTCTAGACCGACAAAAAGCAACTGCCTACCAGCTGGAAAAACGCGCCGGTAAATATATTCCAAATCAGGAAACAATGTTTCACGGGCGTATGTACGAGCCCATACCAAAATGGAGTCGGCTGGAAGGCGGCGAGTGGTTCCAGGCCCAACTCGCGGCGGGCTACACGGTTTCAAACGCATATAAGGAGATGGAAACAAGTCCTATAGAAATGTCGGATACTGTGACTCCAGTTATCAAAAAGTTTATACGACGCAAGAAGGTTTCTGAAGAAAGCACAGAAACCTCCAAGCCAGAGCCTATTGCTACAACAAAAAAGAGAGAGCCGAAGAAGGTTGGAAAAGTGGCCGCACCACCATCAGAGTTACAGGTAACGATTCTAGATACAACGAGCGGATTTATAGGGAGAGAGGAAGCAAAACGCACAGAAGCGAAACCTAAGAGAACCAAAAAGAATGTAGCAACTTCCCCAGAAATCACCGAAATTGTCCCAATACCTATGGATGAAGTCAATGCAGCAGCAAAGCCCAAACGACCCGTCAAAAAAGTCTTCAAACCGAAAACTGCTGTTATCGGAATTATTGAAGCGGCCGTCGACGACTTCCCTGTCATGAAAATCCAGGTTAAAAAAGAGGAAATTGCTGGTCGTTCCGTCTACGTGGCCGAGACCAAGGATAAGGTCTATGACCTCTCATACGCCTATCTCGGCCGCTGGAATCGCAAAGAGGGTCATATTGATACCACGTTTCCCGACTCGGATGCGGAGCCTTAAGTGATGTTATTACCACCAAGTACTTAAATTAAGTACTTGGCTCTGATGGCTAGAACGAAAAGATTAAGTGACTCCTATATCATAAGGCCACATGCCTACAGTAGTGATATAGGCATCTGCCGTTAGAGTTCCCGCTCCATCAATTCTTTCGCCCAAGGCTCTAGTTCCCCCCGCACAATTGCAGTCGGCCTATAAGGAAACGGTGACAAGTATACGGCATTCTTCCAAGACCCAAGACGATCCCAAGCAATATGTCCGTATTTTTTCTCCGCTGACCAATTCCAGAATTCCGTCTGGCCTATGGTATTTTCCGCAATATTCGCTGAAATTTCCACATGCTTCCTTTCCGCAGCCGTGCTAGTCTTCTTCGGACAAACCCGCTCTAAAACAGTAGAGATACGCTCGTACCATTCGCAACACGCTGCCGTCCTCCAAAGGGTCGCCTGAAATACGAAACCCAACGTATCCATTTTTTGTACGAGCGGCTTCCATCCAGGAAGTTCTTTGAAACACGTTCCAGGTATTTTTGGCCCCGGACAAGGCATACAGCGCGCTGAAACGATGACAGGGGACTGGTCCATTGCTTCCAAGACGGCCTTGAAGGCGGCCCCGTTCATTGGCATTTCTAAGAGGAAATCGTCTTGTAGTGGAAACACATACGTGTAGCGCTCTTTCAGAACCCTAAGCGCAGCCAAACGACTCTCAAAAAAGCCGGACTCCGTCCTGTCCAGAGTGAGTAATTTCACCCCGTGTACATCCTTGACCTCTTTACATACCTCGTGCTCCATTTCCTCCGTTGCGAGATAAACAGGCCATTTTAGTTCCGGGGCGTATCGACGAAGCATGGTAAAAAACAGCGGCAGAATGTAATAATAGGCCGGTGTGGAATTCACAAGAATCACAACATCAGTGCGTTCCATTCTATATAATGTATGTAGACCCTCTTTTAGCGGTATCGACATACGCCAAAGTTAGGTACATTCACAGTAGTAGCGCTTAAATCGCACACACTATATCTAAATAAAATGTCGGCCATCCATCCCTTGACGGGAAAGCCCATAAAAATAATTGAGTCAGAAGGCTGTGTTTGGCGGGATGAAAAGACACTCGTTTGGCTCGACAAAACGGTATCCGCTGAGTCTAAATGGAACAGGTTTGACGTAGGCGTTAGTTCTGTGGAGGTTCTAGAAGCACTTGGTCAAAAAGGAATTGTCGTGGATATTTGTATTGCAATTGGGTTCGGCGCGGCAAAATGGATTCAGGAGGGCGGCCCCAAGTCTGTCCGGATTTTTGCCACATCTAAAGCCGTAATAGATGAAGTTGGCCCTGAGTTTTTCATAAAAGAGCGTGTTGCAAATATGATTTGTCTGGACGATGCTCTCGGGCTCTATCCCATGCTCCAAGTCCCATGGAACGGTTCGGAAATGGATGCAAGACTCATGTTGGCTCTTATTCTACAATACAAGCGTACTGGACCAGTCTTGGAAGGAGCAGATAAGCATCGGCTCATTTCTTCAGCTGCATATGGACTTTCCAAGGAAACTACATTGTCACCCCCACGACCCTTGTATTTCATTACACAGTTCTTTGTATCGCCAAAACCACGCCGCTCTGCGGAAATTGTCCACACTCTTCAAAAAAATGCAGAGTGTAATTACGTAGATAAAATCATTCTTCTCAATGAGCGGCAATATGAACTCCCTGTATCTTCTCTGAAGATTGAGCAGCATGTAATAGGTCATCGTCTAAATTTCCGTACGGTATTACAATATATTTACGAGAAAGTGCCCTCGGATGTCCTTGTCGTCATTGCAAATTCCGATATTTACCTGGATGATTCGTGGCGCCTCCTCTGGTCTCTTTCTATGCGGAGCACTTTTCTCTCATTACTTCGCTGGGACGTCCAAGAGAACCCTCAAGAAAAACCAGTACTCTTCGGACCGAGGTCGGACAGCCAAGATACATGGGTTATTAGTTCCAATTCCGTCAAAGAGCGTAGCTGGAATTGGCCCACCCTAGACATCCCTTTTGGACAGAACGGCTGTGATAACGCAATCAACGTAGAAATGCTGCGAAATAAATACATGGTCGCCAACCCCTGTATGAGCCTCACGACAAATCACGTGCATACAAGCGGTATAAGAACATATAAGAATCTGGACATTCTTTCCAAATCAATTTTCATGTATCTTAAGCCTACGGGAATCCATGATTTGAAGCCCGAATATGAACTTTCGCAGAAGACGTTTCAAAAAATAGAAGTGCCTCTGTATCAGCCCCCCATTCGCTGCGTGAATTCCGCGGTTTTTCGCACGATGCTCTGTAAGCAGAACGACGATTTTAAGCGGATGGGGGTAATATTTCCTTCACATACTGTAAATCTACATACCTACGAGAATGTCTTTGAAACGAAGGACGGACTTCTACAGACCTATAATACGATTCTTGTAGGCGGTTCCAAAGTCGTTTCGGATATGTGGGGAGAAACAGAAATGAGTGTTCTATCTCCATGTGTAGCCGTTGAGACTGCAGTCGTCGCCTTCTGTCCCAATCATGTAGCACAGAGCCCATGGCTCTATATGGTGAATTATTTAGGGAAAATCCTCCATATGCGAAGGCTTGTAGGTGGTGGTGAATTTCTCGGTACAGAGGAAATGCGTGGAGTTCTGGAAAAGTTTTCGTGGCGCTTAGACACGGATCCTCCTGGAAAAAAAGAGATCCCTGTTCTCTTACGTGAAGAGAACTTTCAGGCCTGGTGTTCCCGAGCCCATGTGTGGTATCCACAGGGTGGTCTTAAAGACCAAATCACAGCACAGGAGGTCAAGGCACTCCGCGAGTCTGTGTTTCGCCGTAGAATGACGGGAGGTCATATGGTATTTTGCTTGGATAAGTATTGGATTACAAAGGAGTTCGTTGCAGAGGTCGAGCGGGTTACGGGAATAGATGCGGTCATCGTAGAAGAAGGTGACACCGTAGAGGAAACCATGGACTTTTTGACGACTGCAGCGGGGTTGATTGGAATGGTTGGAGGAGGCCCACTCTGGGGTTCGTGGCTATTACCAACAGACTCCTTCGTCTTCGAACTACAATTAGAGGCGACCCCTTCTATCGATATTGCGCACCTTTGCTGTGTCTGCGAGGTGGAGCACTATGTTCAAACTGTGCACAGAATAAAGCCACAGAACAAGATAGATACAGAAAATGTTGTAGCAGCCTTGTGTGCATATACGAAGAAACGTGGCTCGTCGCATCAAGCTCCTAGTTTGGAAATTCTGATGCCTCCTTCATCCACTACGGGATTTTTTGCACATGCGGGCGACAGTTTTCGGGAGATGGTAAGCCTATGGGCTGAACGAGGCTATGTGACCGTAAAAGAGATGCCGGGTCTCTGTAACGTCTGGCTCGGCGGAGTTGGCCAGGTGCTTTTATATGACCGACCTACGCTGGAGTGGTTTCACGCATCGCCTCTAGAAGAGCAAGAGTGGTGCGTAGGTCTCTTTGGAAATCCGGCAGCGACGAAGGCAATGAAAAGCACTGCGTGGTCGTTCTGGCCTCGTCGCCCGCGTATTGTAGAAGAACTAGCTTCTAAACCTCGCCCCCCTTTTTCCGAGAGGACCATGCGGGTCGTATTTTACGGCAGGTCGGAAAATGTCGTGCAATTTAGGAACAGGACGAAGGCCTCTTGGTCTTCTGCATGCTCGGAATTCGTACACTTGGAGTCGGCGGTGGCCAAATATCCCTATACGCACGAGGAGTATTTGGAGCGTCTGCGGAGATCCCTATTCGGCCTCTGTCTCGCCGGATACGGCAAAAAGTGTCACCGCGAGATTGAGTGTATGGCGATGGGCTGTGTGCCTGTCGTTGCTCCCGAAGTGGATATGACCTCCTATGCTTCACCGCCGGTTGAGGGGGTACATTACTTGCGGGTGATTGACCAGGACGACCTACGGAAGAAGACGGAGGCCATGGATGAGGCGGCCTGGGAGGCCATGTCCGCCGCCGCATTCCAATGGTGGAAAGAGAACGCATCTACGGAAGGCATGTGGGCACTCACGAAGAGATTGGCGGGCATATAACGCGATGTGCCGAAAATAAGTACCCCCTAAAGGGGGTACTTAATTTAAGCCTACATCACTAGTTTGGCATACACCGTTAATGAGCATTTTTAAGCACTTGCATCAAATCAATTTTAATAAATGTATCGCATAACTTACACAACCGTCCCTACCTTTTGCAGTGATGGTCTGCTTATACTTTAAGCAGAACTCATTCACCGCCCTTTGAACACCAAATGTATACACCGTCTGTGCCTTCGCCATATTCATCTCGTAGTCGTGCCCACATATCCAACCACCGGACTTACACTTCTTGTAGGCCAGCTCCAAGTCCGATTTACAGCCCTCGTAGCCGTGATCGCCGTCAATATATATCATATCAAGACTGTTGTCATCCAAATCAGAAAGTAGATCGCGGCTGTTTCCACGTTGAATTCTCACCCGCTTATCTTCTGCGTATTTTTTATTGAGATCTTGGAAAGATCTGTTAAGGTCTAGCATTTTGAAGAAATTGCCATCTTGATTTCCAGAGCCACAGTGGCCTTGAAATAGATCCATTAGATACAGCTGAGATGGCTCTAACGATTTTAATAGGAAGGCAGAGAATTCACCCTCAAATACGCCAATTTCAGCATATACACCCCCTTTAGGAACACAGGCCAACAGCATCTCTTCGCGTGTGTCGTACACTTTCACTTTCTTAAAAACAACAAACGCATCCCAATCATTTTTTCCGATATGACTATACACGAGGGTTGCATCTGTAAAATTAAATATTTCTGCTGCTTTTTTAAAATACTCCAAATTACGTGCCCTTATATCTTCAATAATGTATAAACCTCCTGGACGAATTCTCTCCCATAGAATCTGGAATGATAGCATTATATGTTCTATAACATGTGAACCATCGTCAACAATAAGATCAACATATTTATCAAAGGTTTTCGTGTAATTCGCTAAATTCTGCAGAGATTTCGGATCACTTTGATCTGTGTAAATAGTTTTAATCCGTTCCTCTTCAAAAAGAACAGATTCCAAAATATCACACCCTAAAATTTGCGCGTTTGGAAAGTAGTCTCTCCACATTCGTAGACTAGCTCCAGGCTTGTATGAAGAACCTACAAGTGGCGACATAATACTCATATTTCCAATTCCAATTTCCAAAACGAGTTTTATCATATCGCGTCTATTATTTAAAATGTTATGATAGGCCGGAGTATATGAGTGAAGAGCAACTTCGGGACATTTGTCGACTCTATACTGCTTTGCTAAACTACACAAATCCATTATAAAGAGTTTAACTAAATAAAAGATTTTGTTTTTACGAAGAGGGCGGGAATTATTTAATATTTAGCTCACTAAAAAGCCCGGCTAAAATTTTATTTATTTCGAGTTTTTTCTTCTTGCGTTCGAGCTCCTCCCACTCGCGAATTTTCCTTTCCATTTCTTCTAGAGCTTCTGCGTCCTCCTCTTCCGCCTCATTTATTTGTTCCATATTCTCCTTGCGTTTGCGCGCCTCCTCGCGAATTTTCCTGTCCATTTCTTCTAGAGCTTCTACGTCCTCCTTTATTTCTTTCATAATCATTTTCATGTATTCGGCCGCTTGGGAACTATACAAAGCTCCAACCCCCTTTCTAGGTCGTCGCTCTGATTTAGAGCGACGCTGTCTTAGACCTGCTCTAATTTGGCTCGGAGTGGCTCCGCCTCTAAGTTTACGAGTTTGTCCCATACTACTATTGGTCCGGATTTTACCGCGAAAACTGTAAACTATGCTCTTCGCACCACCCTTTTATACACTCTAAATATTCATCGGTACAGACTCCAACCACTGCATATCCCTCATTTATCTTCTCGTAGGCACTCTCCAGTTTACTCATGAAAATCTTTAAGACACTGCAATAATCTAGATAGAGAGCGCCTGATCCCGTTTTTGTATCATTATAAATCCTATATTTGCGGAAATTCGGAGACTTTACTAAAATATACTGGTCACTATTGCCGTCGCTCCACTCTGATAGGTCATTCTTTAAGAGTGCATAGCCATCTTTCATGAGCCCTAGAATCCTCTCATCGGTTATATGTGTCCAGTCAAAATTCATAGTCGGATATATAGGATGTTCGGGTCCAGCCCCACATACGCCGGATTTACCGATAAGCCTACAGTCATCAACAATTATAATATCGTCATATTCTCTGTTTTTAAGAATTTCCAGCTCTTCTAGCAAAGGAGTTTCTTCATCCCCGAACGCAGTTGGAGTGCCTGAATAATGAGCATCCAAATAGATTGTAACAGGTTCACGTATACTCTTCAGCAATTCCGGTAAGACTCTTTTCGAATCGCCGTAATGCATTTTCACACTGCTCGCATCTTTGTATTGCTCCACATTATATTTATACCATTTTTCAGATAGTTCTATTGAGTGGATATGCTTGTATCCCGCATTTAATACAGTCCTTATTCCATTACCAAGATACGCACCCGTTTCTATGTAACGATTTGTTACATAAACACCAGTTAATTCATAAAATAGCGGACTCAGATTCGGCATTTGTGGTATACATATCTTATAAGTGTAGCACAAATACGCAGAAATGAGACTTGAAGGAGACATCACTTAGAGTACCAAGTGGAGCGTGGACTCCTTCTGGATATTGTAGTCAGCGAGTGTACGCCCATCCTCCAACTGTTTCCCTGCAAAAATGAGACGCTGCTGATCCGGAGGAATTCCCTCTTTGTCCTGAATCTTCGCCTTAATTCCTTCAATCGTATCGGAAGGCTCTGTGTCCAAGGTAATTGTCTTGCCGGTGAGTGTCTTTACGAAGATTTGCATTCTATATTCTAACTTATAGAATATCTTTATACCGGCTTATTCCAAAGTTAGGTACACCCTTGTGGTGTACCTAACTTTGGAATATGCCTATAGTAGTGATGTAGGCTTAAAATAAGTACCCCCTAAAGGATATACTTAACTTCGGCACATCACTCTTATAGTTTCATTTCTCCCATTTTATTCGTTAAATCTCCTATTGAGTGTTTCGCCGGCCTCGCGCGCTCCGCCGCAGCCTTCTCCTCCGCAGCCTTCTCCTCCGCTGCCTTCTCCTCCGCAGCCTTCTTGTCCGCCGCAGCCTTCTCCTCCGCAGCCTTCTCCTCCGCTGCCTTCTCCTCCGCAGCCTTATTGTCCGCCGCAGCCATCGCCTTTTTCAAAAACTCTCCAGCCATTTTCAACTCTCTCGAAGAAGTACCAGGTCCAAAGTGGCCTCTACCTTTTCTAGTCCAATGCTTTCCGCTAGACACACGCGTGCTGCTAGTCACAGACGCTCTGCCGCGCACAGACGCGCTGCCGCGCACAGACGCTCTGCCGCGCACAGGCGCTCTGCTAGGCATCTCTCTCATCGTATTATCTTCTCGTATAGGTGGTAGTGGTAGGTTTTTTTTTTCCCTGCGAGTGCTTCCCATCGGCTGAAATTTTGCCTCGACAACTGCTGCTCTTAACATGCTCCTTATGGTACGTGCATTTTTTATTCCTAATAATTTTGCTTTTTCTTCTGCTTCCCTCCTTAGTTGTAAGACTCTTGCTTTTTCTTCTGCTTCCCTCCTTAGTTGTAAGACTCTTGCAGAAGAAAGATTTTTTCCCACTTTATTATTCCTTGTTCCATGTCCTGTTTTTTTTTTCCGCTCGATTTCCATTCTATACATACTCTATAATTTATAACGCCCCCAACTCATCCCCCTTCCGGGTTGATAATCGTGATGAGTAATTTCTACAACAACACCCTCCTCTATTGCTTCCCTCCATGCGTTCGTAGGACCCGTGTTAAAAGATACGCTCCAACCCTCCGTAAACATCGTATCATCCATAAGAACAACTGTATTTTCATTAGCAAACCTCCGACAATTCATCAGATCGGCCTTCGCAGTATCGTAATCGTGACCCCCATCAATAAAAATAAAATCATACGTCGTTTGCTTCCAAGCCGGAATAGTTTTCATACTATCCCCCAATACTAGCGTATGTCTTGAAGGATACGTACTATCTATGTAATCTTTCGCGATATTCACGTAATTATGTGCGCCCAAATCAAAACTTGTCAAATGTATGCTTGGGTTCGTATCAAGAAATATTTCAGCGGAATGTCCCGCATTGAATCCAATTTCCATTACAGTTTTTATATGAGTATTATCAATCAGCACAGTTAAATCGTAGACCTGTTTTGGAATCTGTTGACTAAATCCTTCTATTTCATTCGCAATAAAGCCACGACTCTCTAAATATTCCACTAAAGCCATATTAATAAGAGAATCCTTTACTAATTCTAAAAGTAACCGCGCCAAATAAAAATTGTAGGCACAAGTTTCTTTCTAACCAAACAGTATCCGAATGTCGTCTTCTGCTGAGGTTGCACTGAAAAAGTCCCCTATTCTTGCTGGAAAGGGGTTGGCAAAACCGACGACATCCCGGAAGAACTCCTTGGCGGAAGAAGTTGCTGCACTTCCACCTTTAGGGGGGGCTCCCACAGAACCCCTTATGGAAGCAAAAGAACCACTTCTAGACCCAAATGAGGACCGTCATGTAATTTTCCCTATTCGGCATCCGGACATTTGGACCAAATATAAGCAGCATATGTCTGTATTTTGGACACCCGAAGAGATTGACCTCGCAAAAGACATGAAGGACTGGGAGAAGTTAAACGACAATGAGCGTCATTTTATCAAACATATTCTCGGTTTCTTTGCTGGCTCAGATGGGATTGTCATGGAAAATCTCTCCACCCGTTTCAGCCGTGAGGTCCAGTGGCCGGAGGCGCGCCATTTCTACGCCTGCCAGAATCTGCTGGAGGCCGTTCATGCAGAAACATACTCTCTATTGATTGACACCTACATTAAGGACTCCCAAGAGAAATCTGACATGCTGCGCGCGACGAAGACAATTCCCTCGGTAGAAAAGAAGGCCAAATGGGCTCTAGAGTGGATTGAAAGCCCTGATGCGTCGTTTGCTACCCGTCTGCTCGGCTTTGCAGCCGTGGAGGGCATCTTCTTTAGCGGCGCCTTCTGTGCGATTTTCTGGCTGAAGCAGCGTGGTATAATGCCGGGTCTGACTCTATCCAATGAGTTCATTGCTCGGGATGAGGGGCTGCACACAGACTTTGCGTGTCTCCTGTATTCAAAACTCGTGAACCGTCTGCCGAAGGCGAAGGTCCACAAGATTCTTCGGGAGGCCGTAAAAATAGAGAAGCATTTTATCACGAAGGCGCTGCCGTGCGAGCTGATTGGAATGAACGCCGAACTCATGAAGACCTATATTGAGTTCGTGGCGGACCGGCTGTCTCTGCAACTCGGTTATCCGAAGATTTACGGAGCTGCGAACCCCTTTGATTTCATGGAGCGTATCAGTCTGGAGAACAAGGACAACTTCTTTGAGAAGCGGGTGTCCACATATGCAAAGGCAAAGGTAGGTAAGGCTGCGGACAGCATGGAGTTCTCTACTGCTGAGGCGTTTTAGTAAAATATGGGGCTACCGCCAAGTACCTAACTTTGGCACATACCGGTAAGCACATCACGGTAGTAGATGTTACTAGATGTTACAGGAATAAGCACTTGTACATAACGGCAAATGGAATCATCAAACTAAATAGGATAGAAAGAGTAAGCAATATCATCACAGTGTTCTCCCGTCCGATCATATTTCCAAGAACTCCGAACGCTCTCTTGGGTAAAGTGTCCCATTGCCTAATGAGAATGTATACGAAACACACAGAGGTGAGCCATAGGGCGCAGAGTACCTGATACGAAAAGCTGGCTGCGAAATTGTACACGATGTTTCCGAAAATGGCGAAGGCCATAAGAGATCCAAAGAAAGTGAAAATACGGGGCGTCTCATCTAGAAAACGTTCGATGCGAGAGACTTCCATTAGGACTACAGGACTTGTGGAGATAGTTGTAGGCGCTTCAATTTTTTATACCGCTCGACGTTTCAAACGGGCACAAACTAAATGTGAAAGTCTAAATTTCGTTATATCTACCGGGATATTCCAAAGTTAGGTACACCTCCAAATGTGTACCTACCGACATGTAGACTAAGTTAGGTACACCCCAAGAGTGTACCTAACTTAGCCCACATGCCTACAGTAGTGATGTAGGCATAAAGTAAAATTGATTCGTGGGTGTGTGTGTGTCTGCGACAAAATACAATGGGAAACTTATTTGTAGAGTCCCATGACGACTTTCTGCGCTCTCGTAAAAAATGCACTAGATGCTACAAGGGGATATGGGCTCTTCTTATATTATGTATTATTCTGATTGCTTCAGGATTTGTATCGTTAGTCTATACGAATGAAACTCTCGGGCTGATTGCACTATGTCTTGGCGTTTCTTTGGGACTCGTTCTATTCTCTGGGCTTATTGTTGTCTGTATTGGCTGGTGTCTCCGTCCTGAAAGACTTTTGCCAGTGTCTTCTGTGGGGTAAAAAAATTGAAGAGCTTGGTGACGGCGTTCTTATCATCTACAATGAGTACCCAGATCTTCAGTCATGAATTTCTTCAGGCTGCACCAGAGAGAGAGAAGCAACGCATTCTTGAGGAGAGGAGGCGCTATTCTGAAGAGATTGTCAATGTATTCATTCAGGATTTACAAAAGCTCGCAATTCAAGGAAAAACACGGTTTGTTTATACCCAGAATCCTCCCGCCCCCTTAACATATCATGAGCTTATGGTAAGTTTCCAGCGTAATTTTCCCGAGAGCAATGTTTCGTACGAGGAAACTTGGGTTGATGTTAGTGCGACCAACCGAGTCCTCAAGAAGGGTATTGTAATTGACTGGTCTTGATGCGGTCCAAAGAAAATTTGAACATTTTTTCACCGAAACCGAAAACCATGGGCTTTGACCTCAGCATCTCCGTCTGCTTCCTCTTGTGTCCAGAAACAGGCCTCATGTTTGAATACAATGACGACCTCACAAAGACCTACAATATCAACAACGTCCGAGTCCCGCAACACTTGAGACGATTTGTGAAACAGCGGGGTCGCCATTTGGCGCTCTACACCTCTAGACTCACAGACGAATACTCCACGGACGCCTATAATTTCCTAGAAAAGTTTCCTGAGTGGTCCGAAATTGCCGATGACAATTACGAGGATTACAAGGATTTCTGGACCGAAGAGGATCACAACCTATTCAAGGAGACTCTTGCGTGGCTCGTAGGACAGAAAATAAACGCCATCGTTTCCTGGTCGTACTAGGCTTCAGCATGCTTTGTAGATGCTCTATGAACCTCAACAGCCCTGTAATACAGATATAATCCGAAGAAATTCTTTGCGAATATGTCCAATATATTAAATGTATTATTTTTATGGTGGTGGCTAAAGATCGCCGCTACACCATACAAACTCCACACAGATAAAACGAAGTAAAACAACTTCAACGAGCTTTGAGAGTTGACCGCATAATTCTTATAAATTACGTAAAATGAATAGGCAAAAAAGGCAAATCCTAAGACGATCGACGATGTCATATCAATAAGCCCCACTTCACCTAAATAGCCGAATACTAACATTAGAAAGTTGCATACAATAATTGTTATTATATTCTGCATGTTTTCCTGTAAAAAATCGCTGAATGTAAGTACTTTCTCCTCATTTTTTTCCATGTATTCCTCGTATTTAAAGTATATAATCGTTGTGAGTAACATTGTAGGTGTTGTAATAGCCCAATCAAAATACCGGATACTTGCCATTTTATGTACGTATTTCACAGCTAATGCTCTTAGAAAATAAATGTAGAAAAATAGTTCAATCAGTTGCACGAATGTTTCTAGAGCCAGAATCTCGTTTAGTATCTTATGTTTGTCTGGCAATTCTAAAACAATACCGTTAAAACTCACTAAACCAGTTATTATCTGAACAATCATGCTTAGGTTCGTCGTGAAATGAACGCCCGACATCTCCCTAATTATGTATTAGAAAGACATAACGGGCAACCTGTGAATGTAAATGTGAATCTCCGTACAAGTACGTCTTGCCCGTCACCTTGTCTTCGGGGACGTCTACCGGTATGTGGCAAAGTTAGGTACACCCGTGTGATGTACCTAACTTAGCCCACATGCCTACATCACGGTAGTTCCGTAAAAATAGTTCCACCACATGCTTCCAGCATCTGCGCTTCCACCTCCTCCTTGTGCTTTTCTTTCACCGCCGCCGCAGACTCAAAGGACGCATAGGCGACCTTGTAGGGCTGACTATTCTCAACAACGACGTAGACGGCGTTCATGCTCATTGATTCTGAGAATCGCCACACTGAGAATCGCCACATTCAAATTTTATCGTCACCCAGTAGATGCGCTCTTACCGCTTTCCCAGACGCTTTAGCCGCGCCTATTGCAAAAAGACCCCATGCGAAAAAATGGGGTTTACACAGAAGGCATCGTGCCGTCCGTATAAGAATTGCTATCGTACTAACACAAGAAAGAGTGGGCGACGCTAATTATAGGCAATATCAAAAGCAATCTGCTCGAAGCCTTCATCGACACTCTGCTCAACAGAAATCACATCGCGCGCCCACGAACCGACGATGGGAGGAGCGTCATGAAGGTCTCCCCCGCCCCGCCCGTTCCCCTCTACAGTTAAAAGAGGCAACGGATGCAACAAACTAATAGGTTGCCTCTTGTCCACGTATTGCCTCTTTGTATGGTTCACAATGTAGGGATACATGGCTGCGCTTTTGTGCGGAGGACTGAATAACTTGTAATCATCGCATAGTTCGTATAGGTTCTTATCCTTACCAGGCTCTTTATCTGCATAGTCGCCTGCCCACACGATACGACTCCTGTGATAGGGTCCATCTGGACTCAAAAGACTCTCAAACGTATTGACAAAGATGCTGTCGATATAGGAGTGTTCCGTCAATTTCAGGCCCGAGTTGTAAAGTCCTGCATTCATCCATACAACAATCTTCCCTTCCGCGTCTAGAATGATAGGATAGTAATACTGACCCATCGCGGCTTATTTATAGGATTGAAGGGTTGGACTGTTCAATTTTTAAGCGCACTCTGATGCAGCCCTACTCCGCCCTTCCCGCTTCCACATGAGTCCCATCAAATACCGAGCGCCCTTTGCCCACGCCACAGGCTGGAAAATCTCCTCCCGCAGTTCCCGCACGAATTTCTCCGAGAATCCGACCCCCTTCGCCCTCTCCAAGACCTCCTTAATCTCAATCTGCTTCCCTTCCCGAGCCTCCGTGCATCCGATAAGCCACGAGACGAACGCCTTTGTGCGCCCCTCACAATCTGCTAAACAGTGTTTCTGGAACACCGTACTCGGTAAATACGTCTCTGTCTCCTTCGCAATATCCGCCGACTGCTCCTCGTCACCTAGAGCCACGCGCAGCAGGGTCTCCAAATGCGCCTCGGACTCCAAGATATAAGACTGGAACTCCGCAAACATGGCGTCCGTGCGCTTTTTGTGCGACATCAGCGAGTTCCTATGCTTCCCTACAGAACTCGCGTGCGTTCTCAAGAGATTCGTAATGAGGTTCGTCTTGAGTTCCAAGGCTCGTACCGTATCCGACTCGGACGCCACAGGCCGTCCAAATGACTCGACGACCTGGAAGAAGGGACGTAGCGTCTGCAAATAAAATACGACATCGTCCCGTCCAAGAAGATTGCTCAAAAAAAGAATGAAGCGCCCATCCTCGAGGAATTCAATATCGATATCTCCGCCCCGCGTCTTTCCCACAATCCCCGTACGCAAACTCGTTAAGACTCCCCCACGCATATTCGGATGTAGGCGCATATCCCGCCGGAATTTCTCCACTTCTTCCGACGTAACCAGACGACCATAATTCTTCACTTCCCACAAATACTCTTGATCCGGAGTCCTCAGCATCCGAATATCGGCCGTTTGGGCGTCCTTAGACACTGTGAGCACACTACAGTCGTACGCCTTCTTCAAGAACCCCTCCACAAAGAATTCACCATAGGTGCCCTTTTCCTTAGAGGATGTGAACGTCTTCGTAATAGACGACTGGAGCGTATCCATGCGCCCCGTAACGGCGTCTAGCTGTTTCGCCAACGTCTGCTGGAGATGCGCAATTTGCTCATCCTTTGCGGAAATGACGGCCTGTAGATCCTCACGAATCTCGCGCTGGATTTGGGAGCGAAGGCCGGCCGCCGAGAGTTCCATCGCCTCCAGCCTGGCCGTCGCAGCCGCACACGCTTCCTCCGCACGCAGTTTTTCATTACGAATTCGTTTGACCTGTTGTTGCGCCTCCGCCTCCACAGACTTTACCATATCGGCTTGTGTCTCCGACATGGCCGCCGCCGTAGCCCGATCCCGCAACGTTTCATAGGCTTCTGCACCGAGTGTAAGAGCCGTGGAAACTGTCTTGGAGTCCGCCGTCAAATAGAGCGGCGGAATCACATAATCTGCTGCGACTTCTAAACGTATATGACGTGACATTTCCTTATATAGGTATGTAGGCAGAGCCTTAAATGGAGGGACTTTTGGAAAAAAGTTCCCAAAAAGGACTTTTTGGAAAAAAGTCCCCAAAAACCCAAAAATAGCAGCCAAAGATAGGCATGTCGTTCTTAAATACCGCAGTGGACAAAGTATATGTAATCAACATGGACAAGGATAAAGACCGACTTGCAAGGTTTGACGAACAGATGCGCCGACATAATATATCGTACACCAGAGTCCCAGGCGTCGTCGGAGCCGACCTAGGATATCACGACGCCCTGTCCGGATTCTGCAATCAGTTCTGTACGGCCGGTATGAAAGGATGTGCGCTCTCCCACCGTGCAATATGGGAAGACATGTTGAAAAACCGCTACGAGAACGTGGCCATCTTCGAAGACGATGTGATTCTGGACGCAGACTTCAACGCAAAATTCCGCCAAGGCTGGGAACAACTTCCCACAGATTACGATATTTACTATCTAGGCTGTGATGTATTATGTGACAATACAAATATTTCTTCCAAAGTGCACAATAAGATTCACCAGACGGAGCCCGAGGTCGTTGATAAGAATTTAATGGCCGTGAGCGGAAGTATGGGGACACACTGCTATGTCCTATCCGAAAAATGTGCGAAAGTCATACTGGATGCGTCTATAAACGGCCATATTGACGCAGAGCTGGGAAAATGGATATCTGAGTTCAACTTGAATGCCTACTCCATTTCGCCCGTTATCGTAGACGTGGTTGAAACGAACGACAGTAATATTGCTGAAAATTTCCCCCGACTTTTCAATACACTCATACATCCACTCCACTTGATACCCACCCGCCCTCTTGATTGGAGTCTCGGTGAAAATCAATTCCAGCTCGGACCCTATTCCTTCAACGCTCTACTCATCATACTCTGCGCCCTCGTCTGTATTATCCCCTATAAATACTGCTTCGTAATTCTCGTCTGGATTCTCATAGAGGGTGTCTATGCTGCGGACGCCAAAAACACGGCAAAATACATACAAGTTCTGGGTGGGCTTATGATTATACGAAAGCTCGTCCAAACACAACTTAAATAATCTAATACTCTACATATGACCTCCTGGATAAAAGTTCCACGCAAAACAAAGTCCGAAGACGGTCCTCGGATTCGCAATTACTTCCTCAGACTGGAAAACACTAATTTTGCAGGCTCATTTACGGCCCTCTTTAATGCATACATGTTTAGCATTATAAATACTCGCGATTTATATGTGTATGATGGGACGAATGCTATATCAAGCACGTACTCATTCCTGCAAGAAACATTTGAACCTACAGAGAGTATTCACTACGTTTCTGAAATGATGCCCGGTGTTACTGTTCTCACAGGCAGCTCGGACCCCCGTTACGCAGGTTTCTTGGCGCAGGTCGCTAAAAGCATGCTGCGCTCGAATGCCGCCTCGGTTCTCCGGTGGAATCAAAAGATGCTGGAATCGATTATGGAAATTACGAAAGCCCAGGAACTCCCTTCTAAGTTTGATGTAGGTGTACACATTCGTTCCAGGAGTCGCGTGGACATGATTCGACCCCCCACAGTAGCATCCTATGTGTCCGCAATTGAGGATGCACTACGTACTCAAAAGGTCAAAGAACCAAACATCTTTGTGCTCGTATCAGACCCCGCCGAATTTATTGAATTCCAGAATTTGGCCCCGAAATATTGGAAACTTTTTCAAATTTCTCCGGCATCGAGTACAATTCAGGGAATAAATGTAAACTCATTCAATCGTCAAAGTACCGCTGTAAAACTGAACGCCTATAAGGAGCACCTCGCAGAACTCTATTGTATACAACAAAGTACAAATATTATTGGAACACTTAGCAATGATATTGGTAAATTTCTATATTTGACCGCAAAGACCCCTGAAACATTCAAGAGTCTTGATGTTCAGCTCTACTCATAGTCCATAAATAGATAACATGGACAAATATTTTGCTCTCCAATCCGTATATTTTTTTTGATTATTTCCCGAAAGGCGAATCGCCCGCTTCATAGGAATATCGAGTGCGCCCAGAATATTTCGCAGAGAGAGAGCTGCATATGCAGTTTCCAAATCTTCTTCCGGAAACGACGGTTTATTCAATGTCATATTTACCCATTCATGAACTTCCCAAAACCAATGTCTTACGTAGGCGCGTATTTGATTCGTGGGCATCTTTTTCAAAGCGTCCACAGGATGTTCCCTTAAATAAATACGGAAATGCTCCTTGCATACGTCACATGGAATTATGTCTGAGGTCATTTTAAAAAAATGAGTCCAATGATGGCGCTCCTCTTCAGCGTACACTGGTGTTAGAATTTTTCCCGCCCGCTCTGCAAGGCCATGTAAAAGTTTCCAGAGGAGCGGCCCCCACTCTTCAGAACCTGGATATATTTCTAGAGGTAAGTTACACGGACACGGCATCTATTATTTTAGATATCTGAAAGAATTATTTATTACGCATATCCGAGTCTTGTCGTCACTCATAGAACTTTGCAACCGCTGGATGAACTCGAAATGCACCCCTTTCTAGATCATGAATATACAGCGCATCTAAACTGCGCACCCGTGACAGGGCCACGTACGCTTGACCGTACTCAAAAGTTGCTGACCCTACATCAATGAGCGCCGAATCTAGAGATGCTCCTTGCGCTTTGTGAATTGTGAGCGCGTAAGCAAGTCGTAGAGGAATCTGTTTCCGCTTCACAGCATTATCTGTATCATCTGACACCCAAGTATGCTCTTTAATTATATGCGTCTTACCATTCAGAAATTTTACAACAGGATTGTTACACGGAGTGAAATCAACAACAACCCCTCTTGAGCCATTGACAAGACCATAAATCGGCGTCATCTGCTTATCACGCTCTTCGTATTGCTGCGCAAGAAGCATCACCTGGGCGCCGACTTTTAAACGAAGAGTCGGTTCATAGGGTGCGTCCTTATCTAGGCGCTGAACTTGATAGCCCACGTCGTCTGGACTGGTGCGGGGTGGAGCCTCCGTTGTCGCCTCAAAGACCTTCACTTCACCCGGTAGCCTATCCAAATATGACTGGTTTATAGTATTGATATCATCATTCCGAGTGAAGAGCATCGTGGGGCGAATTGCATTCCCTTTCCATTTTGCCGCCTTGCGCTCCAAAAGAATCTGATAGGACTCATCGGATAGTTCGCCCTTCCTCGCCTCGTCCAGAACCCTCTGAAAGATAGGATCCCTCTGCCGCTGAATCACCGTGAGAGCATACGTCTTTTCCACAACGGCCTTCCAAACAGGTGACTCAAACGCAAAAGTCATCTTCTCGCCCCCCCTACAGACCGGCGGAAGTTGGTAGAAATCCCCTACGAAGACGACCTGGAGTCCACCAAACGGTTTATTGTAGCACTTTCGAACACTCTTGCCGACCTCGTTCAAAAGCTCTAAAATGGCCGGCGTCATCATACTCACTTCATCTATTACTACACAGTCTGCCTTTTTCCAGTTGTTCTTTTTTCGCCCGTTCTTGTGTATTGCTGAGACAATATGCGAGAGAGGTTCGCGTCCGAGTCCGATTCCTGCCCACGAATGGAGCGTCTTTGCGTGGGCACCTATGAGAAGCCCCGCGCACCCCGTCATTGCGGTAATTGCAATGGTTTTACCGACCTTCTTGAATTCCTTATAGAGGATGTCAATGATATAGGACTTTCCGGTCCCACCTGGCCCCGTAATAAACACGGATTCACCTTTCAAAACGGCTTCTATACAGGCTTTCTGCTCTTCTGTACAAGACTCCATGGCTTCTTAAAAAATCTGGGAGTGGACTCTTGATTTTTCACACGGGAGAACCGATTACCGGAATGAACTCCAATGAATCAATTATAATATCAACGAGTTCAAAGAGGGTCATATAGGATTTTCCGAAGAGGGGAGCAATTTCGTCCGAGAAATGAATCTCTCTCTTCGGGATATCCAGGCGCTTCGCTGTTTCATATATACGTTCCAAAAGCGCATTAAACGGTATAACAGGAGGAAGCGACATTTTGTCCCAGAGTCCTAACATAACCCCCCGAAGGGGGCGCACATCCTGTTTGAAAATATCAAGATGTGCAGCGGCCACCTTTGTTTGAACGAGTCCAAAATCAGTAACAACCCCATTCACTAAAGATAGTAGGCGTGTTGCGGTTTCTTCCATTGAAACTGTATTCTCATCTTCTGAACTTGATTCCATTGTGTTATCATAGACACACAGAGGCGTATTCAATTTTGGAACGGGGATACTTATTTTAAGCCTACATCTATTGTAGGCATATTCCAAAGTTACATACATCCTTGTGGTGTACCTAACTTTGGCACATACCGGTAAGTACTTGGCGGTATTCAGTCAAAATCCTCTAGGAACTTTGCGAGTTTTGATACAGGTGAATCAACCTCTATCCAAAGCCCCGAATGAAATGAGGACGAATCGGGCTCTATGCTAAAAATAGTTTGTGTAGGCACACAAATCATTGTTCCTGGTCGAAGAATAATATCAATATATTTTATTTCCGCAACGAGAGGCGAGTCATTTATTGTAAGTGTATGAGGGTAACGATACTTCCAATTCGCCGGTAAGAACGACTCTGATTTTGGATTGACTAATGAGATAGTATAGACCCCTTCCACCGGTAAAAAAAAGGTCATTATAGCCGTTGCGCGCTGCATACCAATACCTCCAAAAACGGGCTGAACATTATGACTATATGCTAGGCTGAAAATCCCACCCATTTCATGTATAGTATCATGAATTGTATGAGATACCCAAATCGGGAGCGCAAGTTCTTTGGACAAAGCTACAGCAGCACTCGTAGTCATAAGGGGTGTCTGTGTTTCTGAATCCCGCACTGTCAAATACTGTCGGAGAGTCATCCCGTCATCTTTGAATTTGAAGTCACTAAGACGATGCATTTTTGTCAATTGCTCTATTGTCAAACTCTGTGGAATAGGTGTGTTCCGAATGATAATGGGTTGGTGTTCAGCAGAAAGTTCCTTTAGAGATTCCTGGCTTGTATATTCCGATTGAAGAATTTCCACAGTTGTTCTACGCTGCTTATAAAAAAGTACGGAAATGACAAAAATAATACAGATGAGTGTCAATGTATAAAATATCATTTAAAAATTGCTCAGTTTTTTTTGGCCTCCAAATCACGCGGCCCTGCCCACGCCGAACTCAGAATTTCTCTACACAGAGAACCCTTTTGCTCGGCCTTATTCATCATATACTGGTCAATATTGAGAGCCTCTTCCTCTTTGAGTACAAGATGATAAACATGTACCACTTCCGCCTGTCCAATGCGGACTGCACGCCCTACTGCTTGCTCCATAAGCGCACTCGTCCACCAAGGCCCGGTAAAGATGATGCGGTCGAAATGCTGAAGATTGAGGCCGACCCCGCCAGACTGGAGTTGAATCAAGAGCACGTCTGTTGTTGTGCTCGACTCGTGTGTAGCAGCAATGACCAATTTACGTTCGGAATCACCCAAAGTGCCATTATACAGGAATACGCGCCCCACAAGCATAGAGTCTTCGAGTATCTTCTTCAGGAGTTCCATCTCCGCGTGGAAATGGCAGAAGATAATCCACTTGTGCGGCTTCTCCGAGCGAGGCTCTTTTAATAGACGCAGAATCGCATCAAACTTTGTGGAAGAGCCTGACCAATCAGGTCGTTCCTGTGTGGGATTTGACGCCCGTCGCGCATGAATATAGACTTGTGGATGAACGGAGAGTTGGCGAAGGCGCATGAACAGACGGAGTTTCAGAAGCGCGTTGGAACCACCTACCTCGTCATCCAGAGCCTTCCAATGTTTTACTATAATGCCTGTCATACCCTTATAAAACTCCGCCTCCTCGTCCGAGGTAAAGGGAAGGACTTCACGATGAATCTCAGGCCTCGGTGGAGCACTGACACCAGCAATGTTACGTAAACTTACCATCGAGCGCGCCATCACATATTCATGTACAATGGGAAGGAGTTCTGCTGGGTTCTTGGAAACATTCACACCGATAAGGGTGAGCAGATTTACAATGTCCTTTGTGGAGTTGACAATGGGCGTTGCCGTTAGAAACCACTTTGATTGTGCGCGAATCGTGGACACCATAGAGGAAAGTGCAGATGTCTTGGACGCAAGTCGGTGCGCCTCATCACAGATGATGCGCGTCCACTCGACCATCGTGAGAAACTGTGGGGAGTTGCGGGCCATTTCGTAACCAATGATATAGAGTTTAGGTGCTAGAGGCCGGAACTTGCCGTCGCTTTTCCACTCCCTATGGAGTTTCGTGATTTTCGGTCGTAAGGTGGAAATGCCACAGCGCTTCGCAGTGTCCTCCCACTGAGAAAGAACCGCAAGGGGTGCAATGAGTAGAGTAGACGTATTGCTCTCCATCTTCAAAAGGGCCAGCATTTGAATTGTCTTGCCAAGACCCATCTCGTCACAGACAATTCCACCACTTGGCGTTTTCTTCTCTTGCTCGAACAGCCATTTTACCCCTTCTACTTGATGTGCCTTATACGCGAACTCCACCCACAACTGTGGCAATTGTGTTGTAGTCATAGAGAGAACACTTTTGAGTTCTCTATCATCACCTTCAAATTTATTTTAAAATATTCATTGTTCTGAATAACGATGTGTACCGATATAACTAAAAGTAAATTTGACAGATTTAGTTAGGGATGATAAAAGTACCCCCGACTATTATGCACCCAAGAGATGTAAGTTTTCCGCCGCAAGTATCACCCCGTGGATGGAATGCAACCTGTTGGCGCTACAAACCATTAAAAGAACGCATCAAAGAACACATTAAACATAAAGTATTTGGAGTAATATGCTCTACCCCTGATGAAAAGTATCTCCTTGTGCGCGGGAGGCTAGGCGGTAAATGGTCTTTTCCCAAAGGGCACTTGAAGGCGTCAGAAATTGCCTTAGACTGTGCACTCAGAGAACTCCACGAAGAAACGGGAATTACACTCTCCCGTAAGGACGTTAGTTTCTTAACAACAACTCTGTCAAAGAATCGCGATGGAAATAATGCAGAGTACTTTCGCTGTTTAGTACCAGAAGAAATTCCAGTAAACATCATCGATAACAGGGAGATTAGTGAGGCTGGATGGTTCACTCTTTGCGAAATACAGCGGCTCAATGGGAACATTGATGTCACAAACTTCGGAATACAGAATGGCTTCCCACCAATACGGGAGGCGCGAATTCAATAAGAGCGCTCATATCGTTTATTCCATTTTTTTAGCACAGAAGCACCCTATTTTGGTAACGTCTAGTACTACCGCGATGTGCGGAAGTTAAGTACCCCCTTTGGGGGTACTTATTTTGTGCCTACATCGCTACTGTAGGCATGTAGGCTAAGTTAGGTACACCCTTTGGGTGTACCTAACTTTGGCACATGCCGTTAAAGTTAAGTACTCCCTTATTGGAGTGACTTAATCCTTTCGTTCTAGCAATCAGAGCCAATTACTTAAATTAAGTACTTGGCGGTAAGACTTGGCAGTAATTTCTCATGGCAACAAAAAAAGTGTTTGTTTTTGTTGGTTTTGGCCTTTTTTCTTTGTTTTTTTATTTATTTCCCTCAATATCCCTTTACTGCATTGCTTTCTCAATCGCTGCCCAGTCTGACGGCGCCGCGGTCTTGTCAATCCGCTTGTTTGCCGCGTCCCAGTGCCCGATGTAGGTGGCGTCGCAGTTAATCAAGTCGCCGCGAATGTTGCGACCGTACTTGACATCCTCGAACTCGAACTCGTCAAAGTCGGCCAACTGCTCAATGGTGAATGTGGACTTCTGCGTAACTTTCTTGGGGGCGTGCTTTGCCGCGGGGGGCGCGGGCGCTGCAGGCACAGGCACGTCTTCGTCTGCAGAGTCCTCGCTTACTGGGAGCACTGCGCCGCTGGCTGCCGCCTTCTTCGCCGCGCGCTTGGCCTTTGCAGCAGCCTTCTGCTCCTCAGTCATGGGCTCACGCTTCTTGCGCTCCTTCTTGGATGCACCTTCGCTACTCTCGGACTCAGATGCGGAGGTAGCCCCCTTCTTGGGCTGCTGCTCAGGCTTCTCCCAAGTAGCCCAGGCGGCAACAATCTCTTCATTGTTCCACTCGTCATAGACTTTGGTGTCCTTGAGGAAGGATGCAAACTGCTTGGAAACAGTTGCCGCGCCAGTGGAAATGGATGCTTCCTTGAGAGCCTTGTCCACCTTCTGCGTGAAGACAATCCACGCGTTCGGAGCCTTCTTCTCACCAGGGGCGGCAGCTGCTTTTGCCCCTCCCTTGGAGCTGTTTACCACCTTGGGAGCAGTCGCGCCAAGGGCCGTTTTCAAATTCGTCAACTGCCTCTCAAGGAAGGAAATGGTCGCAAGAATCTCGCTGGTGTTTGAAATGCTGATAGGGCTAGACATTCTGTAGTTTTGTGTGGGGACTTGCTTTGTCCCCGTTTTGCCGTTCAATTTTTTTTTAAAAATCGAACACAGCGAAAATATTTCATTTTGAGGCAAAGGCTGCTCAAAGAACGGCAAAGGCTGTTCAAAGAACAGCAAAGGCTGTTCAAAGAACGGCAAAGGCTTTGCCTAAGTTTTTTCGATATTTAGAATAAAATTGAATAGGCTTTACCTTGCATGTTATATGCAAGCAAAGGCTTTTCTTTTTTCAGTGTTCAATTTCCGAAAAAAAATTGATTTTTATTCTTTTTACCGTATTACCCCCCACTCCTAAAACAAGATGTCAACAACCGCTCTTATTTCTGACGCAGAATTGCAAGTGACTTCCGCCGGATTCAAGTCCACCCTCTGGATTCCAGAGTTTGGTTGGCGCCCTGACGAGGCCGAGGCCGCTGAGAAGCCACACAACCCTCAGTACTTGGCAGCCCTTCAGGCCTTCCTTTACTTCTTCGTAGCAGGCACGCAGCGTGCATGGGTACACTTGGCCGCAGAGATGCAGGCTGGGAAGACAGGTGTGCTAAACGCCCTGCTCCGCCTCGTGTTCTCTAACTGCGCCACCCTCAAGATTACGCCCGACAGGGTCTTCGTAATTACAGGCATGAACGACAATGCATGGGTGAAGCAAACCAAAGAGCGCCTCCCCTTTGGCGTACGTAGCGGTGTGGCGCACAACGGTGGTCTGGGCAAAATCGTTCGCGCTCTTGATGCGCTCCACGCGGCCTCGCCACTGGCAAACATCTTGATTGTCGTCGACGAAAGCCATCTAGCATCTTCTACTTCCAACCGCCCCAACAGCCTGATTTACTCCTCCGTAGCGAAGCTCTGCCCGCCCGAACACTGGCACGCGCGCGGCATACGCTTCATGACCATCAGCGCCACTGACCCCGCAAAAGCCGTGGCGATTGACACCTCCAAGCTACCCATTTCGGCCCGTATCGTGCAGCTGAAGACCACCAAGGCCTATCAATCGGTGGAAACTTTGTCCGCCGCCGGCCGTCTCCGCAAACTTGAGGACTACGGTGACTTGCACAAGCCCGAGGGCATTGCGGAGCTGCAACGGGCCGTAAGCCAGTTTGCCGAGCCCCGCATCCACATTCTGCGCGCCCGCTACGGGAAGCAGCAGGCAGTGGCTGCTGCCCTGTGCACGGCCTTTCCCGAGGCAATCGTGCGCCCCTGGGACTCAACAACTCGGGCCGAATCCGGAGGCGACGATACCTCTTCGGGCAGGGTTGATGAGGACATTAATGACCTTCTGAAGGAGAAACCTACTCAGCACATCTTTGTCATCCTGAAGAACATGTTCTACGCCTCTAAGACCATGTATGACCGCTATGTAGGTGTCATGTGGGACCGTGTGGGCGGAAAGGACGACACGAATCTCCAAAGCCTTCTGGGGCGCGCCTGCGGCTACAAAAAGAGCTCTACCACTGTGATTTACACCAGCAGCCAGACGGTGACGAACTACCTCACCTTCTGGCGTGAGGTGATTAGTGGCAGCGCCGCACCCGCCGGCCTCGACGCGGCGCGCCTGGACAACAAAATGCCTGGGCAGCGGGTGAAGGCGGCGGCAGGCGGTGGCGCACCGACCCTCCGCGTAGCCCAAACCTACGCAATGCCGGGGGGCGGTGGCGGCGGTGGCGACGGCGGCGTCGTCGAGCCGCCCGCTAGGGTGAAGAAGAATGAGGACGACTATCTTGCGGAAACCCATGAGTTCGCCTCATTTGCCGAGGCCAAAGTCTGGGCTCGGCGCATCCACGAGCCGAAGCAGATCAACGGTTTCTACCAGACCTCCACCACAGGTGCAGCCAAGACTCTACGCTACGATGAGGTGCTCGCCTTCTGCAGTGGCAAGAAAACAGCCGGCCTACCCAAGATTGACGTGGGCAAATCAGTCAACCGCCTCAGTGTGGGATACAAAGATCTTTCCAAAGCCGATAGTGCAGTGTTCATTATTCGGCGTATTACGCGGCTAAAGTGAAAATAAAAGAAAAGAACGGAGAAAACAAAACCAAAAGAAAAGCAGTCTTTTTTTGTGACCCTCGAAAAAATTGAAGCGAGCACATCAGCAACTGCAAATCCCCCCCAACATGTTTCACAGTACAAACGACTTTGCGCCGCCCTCAGAATGGCATCGCGGACCTGGTTTCGCAAAGATGCGGGAACTCGGTGCGCAGATGGGCTACGGGCCTCGTCCACCGACTCCACCCCCTTCTCCAGCAGTTGTATCTGCAGCACGCAGGCAGCTCGCCTCCAAGGCGCCGCGCGCCCCCTTCAAAGCGAAGTTACTACCAACAGTTCTGCGCTTGAATCCCGAAAGTCTGTCTGTACCCTTTGATCTTGGCCCGCCCGTCCCACAAACTCAGATACGCGCACAGGATTTCATGAGCAAGACCCAGTTCCGCAAGCTCAGGGAGCGCGCCGGATTGCCCCTCAATGCCGACCAACACGTCTGTCACATCATCGCCGAGAGCAACGGCGGCGCCAACCACATTGACAACTATTTCGTCGCATCCAGCTCGCTCAACCAGTCACTCGGGAACAGGAATGACTCCTACCTCGCAGAGGCGGTTGGTCTGGAGCAAACCCAAAGGGCTGTAGCAGTGAGCCGCAGCACAGGCTACACAGGGCCGGGCGCCGATGAACTTATTTCAATGGCAAAAGCTGCGCGTACATAAAAAGCAAACGAAAAGGGGAGAATTGCGAAAGGGACTAAAAAACAGCACCCCTTTTTTTGCGATTTATAAAAATTGAAGTGCACCGCGATAGGGCGACTCTCCCCCTCAATGCTCCCGCCATTCCCCGAAGTTCTCGCGCCCACGTTCCTTGGTTTTGCCCTCGGCGGTGTAGGCTACGTGTTCGTGCGCCTCTTCGCCCAAACGAAGAGTATGGTGTGCGAGCGCCGCATGGGCTTCTGGCGTCCACAGGACAAGAATCCCATTGAAATCTGCATCGTAGCCCCGTAAATACCGAACCATTATTAGAGCAACATTTCAAAACAGCACTTAGTATAAAAGGGGGGGCACATTTTTTGCGACTCGAAAAATTGAACGTGCTCACCGGGATGAGAGATTTCATCCTCTCTCAAATTCAAATGCCAACTATTTCTGACATTGAGTACAACGCACCCTACTCCACTGCAATTATGCTTTCGCCGCATCTTGAATGCCCCCAATACATTATGCAAATGCGTTACACATACGAAATCCTTATCCACGTTGCCGAAATATATCTCTTCATGGCTGCTATAGCTAGTTTTCCTCTTATTCTCTTTTACCTCTTCTCACTGCTCTTTTCCAAGGAAACTACGTCTGCCGTAGAGAACACAGAGAATTACTACACGGCTCAGGTTGAGCCCAATATAATTTTGGAGAGAGAGAAGCTGATTCAAGCCATTCGCCATGTCTTACTTCAAGGAAATAAGACAGCAAGGGAACTGTTCTTAGAGCTAAAAAACGCCTATCCCTCTATCACTAAACAAGAGATCAACCGTTTGCTCTACCGCCTCAAGGTGAACTCCATCACGACCTACACTCAGGGCGTAAAAAAAGCGCCTGTGTGGTCACTTGTTCAACCTCTTCGCGCTACTCGGCATTTCAAGTAAGTCGCCCGTCTGAATAGGATGGCGTCCGAACGTTCCGGAGCGCTTATGGAGGGTTCTCTATATGAGTCAATTGCGCGAGGCAATAAAGACACCTATTTTTTTAGTAAAACGCTCCAAGACGCAGTCAACCCCTTTGAAACACGCTATGAACGCCGCCCTGCATTCTTAAATGAATTGCGCCGCAACGTTCCACTGAATTCCACTGACTTTGGTCGCTCCTGTGAATTCGAGTTCGAGGTCGCCGGTGAATTGTTCCTGGAATCCACCATACTTATAGACCTACCTACCTGGCTTCCTCCGGACGTTGCAGCCAAAAACGGCGAATGGAATTACTATATAAATACGCCGAACACGAGTCGAACATACGGTTATACACGCGGAATTGCATACTTCCTTTTTTCCAATATCCAGATTTTTCAGGATAAGGTGCTCCTTTACGAAACCTCTGGCGACTCTCTATGGGCAAGTGAATTGTCACATGGCTCTCTAAATTCAGCCTGGCTCACACAGGCCCTCTCAGGCCAACTAGGCTTTGATTCTGATACAAGGGATCTCTCCCGCCAAGCAACACCTGGACGACTCCGCCTAAAAATTCCGATTCCTGGAAATTCACGTGGCCTCCCCACATGTGCAATGAAACAACAAAAATTTCGCCTGAAACTCACACTCCGAACTCTAGAAGAATGTGTGGAATGCTCCGACGATTCGGTCGTCCATCCTGCACCTTGGAGCGAATCGGCCTTCCAAATTGTGGACAGGACAGGTGGACCGACCACAACGTTCGCTCCACTTCCGAGAGAACTCATAGGAAAACCCATCCTGACTCTGGAGACTCGGCACGTCTATATGGACGCAGAGTCCCGTGAGGAATATGAGACACAGAAGCACGAGATACCCTATTCCCTCCTCTACGAGAACACCTATACGTTCTCGGGCGCTTTTGCCATACAAGTCGTCAAGAATATTGACGCGGAACACCCTGCTAGTCGCATGTTCTGGTACATACGTACCTGGGACAACCTATATAGGAATCGGCGCTGGGCCACAGCTGATTATAGAAATCCATATTACGGCTCTGCGACCTTTTTGATTGCTGGTCGTGACCGAGAGACTGCTGCTGGACCTATCCTGTGGAACACCCTCGTGCCGTTTGCAAAAGAAGAACGCGACCCTGGCTTCGGACTAGGAGAAATGAATTGGGATCTCGGCCCAGGAATTGGACGGGATACGCCTCACGTAGCTGTCCCTGAAGGGTCTATAAATTTCTCGACCGCCGAAAAACCGGCCTTCAGCATCTTTCTGCGATATCCAAATATTGCGTCTGTGTTCGATACAAAAACGGTGGAACTCAACCTCATTGTAAATTCGTGGGTGGTCTATAAGATAGAGGATAATAGAGGGTTCGTTGCATTTAGCAACTAAAGATGCTCTCTGTTGCCATTCATGTTCTCCCTACAGAAGTTTTTGTAAAATACTCTTGTATATCATGTGTTACTATATTTTTCTTGATGAAATATATACCGAACACCCTCTCATAGGAACGTGAACCCCGCTTATTTTTTGGAGGCGAAACCAATGTTTTAAATATATCTTTCATAACATTATTATGCACTATAAATGAACAATGTTGCGCTATAGAGAAAGGTGAGTTAATTATATTATTATATTTTATACCTGCAATATTCATATTCGCCTTTCCGATATTCTTTACACCCATATTTAAAATGTATCCACTTTTATGAAAAAATATATAGGCATTCTTATCATTCACAATAGAGAGTGGAACTTTCTTTTTTATTACGATGGAGTCTTGTATGCAAAAGTAAATATCATAGTTGGGATACGTATCGTTAGCAAACTTCCACGCACCATACTCGTAGTTCTTATTCTTTATAAAGTGCACTTCTACTTGTGGAAAATCCCCCTTTATTTTATCATATACATCCATATTATCACTATCACTATCTACAACACATACCCTATAATTGGGGCTGTTCTTTATTTGCACTTTTAAAAGACTATCTAAGCAGCCATGCAATATACTGTTGGGTGACTTGGAAGATATAACTATCAGAACCTTCGGTTCATTGATACTACCTCCTATTCGCCTCTTTATTTTTCTAGTTGTTTTTACCTTCATCTAATCATAGGTTAAAAATATTGTGATGCTGACTACCGCCAACTACTTAGATGTTAACGCCACTAAAAGAATACTTTCATAACATAGTATGAACCCCGTAGGTGGAATTACAACACTCTTGGACCTCACGGATCGTGACCCCCAAGAGAATTACCTCTTCCCGCTCACCACAAACAGATCGTGGTTTTCTAAAGATCGCAACCGCAAAACTGTCAGTTTTATTCCTCACGTGCAAACCACTCTATTCCGTGGCCCCGCCGAATTCGGTCAACGCTTCTGTTTCGATCTCGGCTCTCTTCGTATAGGTGACCTCCTCTTTGGAGCAGCCCTACAAATCAAACTTGGACACTGGCTCGACTCCAATACGCTTTATGAGCTTGAGGCAGGTCGAATTACTTATACGAACCCTCAAGCCGATGCATGGGAATACGCAAATTCACTCGGCTCCGCCTGTATCGCTTCTGCAGAGCTTGAAATAGACGGAAAGACCCTGGAAACCATTGACGGCGACTTCATCTTTACGTTCGCCACCTTGTTTACAGACTACAATACGCAATTCGGAATTGCATACGACCATCTTGCGAAGATCCCCATACAGACGCTACGAAACTTTGCAACTGCCGGCAGTGTACGGAATTTTCCCACAGAGGATGGATACGTACATTGCCCTCTTCCCTTTTTCTTTGGTCGTGTGAAATACCAGGAGGCCCTACCGCTCATTGGGGCCAAAGAAGGGGCCGTCCGTATTTTCGTCACGCTCCGCCCCTTTTCCGAGCTTGTCCGTAGAGTTTCGGGGGCTCGGGCGTCATGCGACGAAGTCCCCTTGAACCGGCGCATCCAGTTTTCTGACAGAGTGCGCACCACCTCGGCCACCATACCTCTACTAGAGTCCGTTGCTCTTGTCACACACGGGGCTCTTCTTGACGGTGAATACCGCCAACATTTGCTCCGCAAACCGTTTGAGATGTTACACAGGGAACTACAGACCTTTACGTTTGATGAGCCCACGAAATATCAGGTGTCCAAGAATACGGCGGCGGACACTGTGACAATACAATTACCCCTAGAGGCGAATCATCCTCTAGAGGAAATAATATGGATTATTCGGCGTAAGGCGACTGGGTTAAACAATGAATGGACAAACTATACGAGTCGTGTGGAGTCCGAGTGGCCTTTAACACCCACAGAAGCCTTTTTCACGCAACCCATGCTCGTCGCGGCAAAACTCCAGGTGAACGGAATTACGATGATAGAGGCTGACGAACAGTATTTCCGACAACATATAGCCTCCAAACATAGGGGCGGCTATGCGGCCTATTCAGCCTACGTATACGGCCTTTCCTTTGCGGAAAATCCTGGGACACACCAACCTACAGGCTCTATCAATGCTTCTCGTACGAATTCTATGCGACTCACAATGGAAATCAAAAATCCAGGTGGCGTCTTGACCCAACAGGACTGGGAAATCAGGGTGTTCTGTATGGAAATCAACTGGCTTCGCTTCGCGAATGGTCTTGCGAACCCGCTGTTTGAGGATTAACGGAATGTGCCTAACTTAGCCTAGATGCCTACATCACGGTAATAGTTTCTGGGCGAATCACGCCTAGTTTATCTCCTACGACTTGCGCCAGGAGCTCTATGATTTTCACTAAAAACTGCTCTACGAGATCTGCTACGAGATCTGCTACGACTTGCTCTAGGAGCGGCTTTAGGATAATCGTAGGAATATGGCTGTTCACTATAATTTGGTGCTTTGTGTTCTGGCAAAAACCATAGGGGAAGTCTCGGCTTACCGTCACTATAGCCACGTAAAGGATTGTCATAAATATAGGCTTTTACACAATTTTCCGATTCATTTATTTTTTTGAAATCCCTTATGTATTCCTCAAAGGATATCCCTTTTTTTATTCCTAGTTGTTCACGGCTCGCTTTCTTAACCTTTTGGAAAAACTCCCCAAACCGCTCTAATATTTTAGGGTCATCCTCTATGTAAGTCAAGCTCTTTTTAAGACATGTTTGTGTATTATGTACGAGAATATTGAAATTCTCAAGACTTATCATTTTAGACTGCTCCACATTCTTAAATCCAACCGTATCCCCTTTTGCGAGAAAAAACGCGAACATCTGACAGAAGCCTTGCGTATTTACAGCTTGTAGTTTGTCATACGGATTCATTTCTTTTCCGTTCACATTCGCAATGTAGTGCGTAACTTTTCCCGGAGCATACCATATAATACGTTTTTCTGGCCCTACTACATCAGGAGTAGTATTTGAGAAAATTAATTCAATACCAAATTTTTCGCACAACATTTCATATGGACTTACATTGGTTGTAACCTTTTTTTCAGACCCAAATGTGGCTGACATAATTTTCGCAAAAATAGACTGGAATGCCTCGTATTGAGATTCACCGTCGGTTGGGAGAACGCACAGGTCCTTATTAAATGTCTCAGGAAACGGATACCACGTTTTTACTCGCATACCTCCTACATAGTATATCGAGAATATTTTAGGCGACGGATGTAAGGTCTAGTACCGTTAGACGTTACAATCGCCATCTAAATAAACAAAGTACCATCTAAATAGTATGGTCGCAGCACTCTTGCGAGTCTTGCATAGCGGAATACAAGACTCGCGACTTCTTTCTATGAAAGCGCAGCCCAACGTGGCTCTATTCACAACTGTCATAATTAAGGCAGGTCGTTTTACGACACAATGGGTTCGTCTAGACTTTGATACAAATCCCACATTTGGAAATAAAGCCGTCATTACACTCCCTAGAAAGGGTCATCTCATTTCCCGTATGTTTCTTGTATGTACCTATCCGGATATTTTCACGGCCCAGCGCACAGCCGCAGAAACAACGGATTTTCTTGGACCGGCCTGGACGTGGACGAATTCACTTGGCCACGCCATCGTGAATACGGCCACCATTGATATTGGAGGTGTCCGCGTAGAGCAGATTGACGGGCGACTTCTAGAAATGCTCGACGAGTTCTACACACCTCTAGAAAAGATCCCGCTGATGAACAGCCTTATCCGGCGAAACATTACGAATTTCCCCGAATTTTCTACTGCATCCGCCGCCCCCGTCGTAACTTATACCCCTCTGCCCTTCTGGTTCTCTCGCGGAGACTCTGGTATAGCCCTACCCATAGATGCTCTCGCAGTTGACCCCGTAAAACTCACTATTACATTTAATCCAGTTGCAAACCTCGTTGTCAGTACGGCCCTTTCACCAAATCCAACGACACTCGCCGGCTCCCGTTATTTCCCTATAGAGGGTGGCGCATTCTATGTAGCCGATCCAGCCGGCTCGCCAGTATACGGCCTTCCCGCGACAGCAGGCGCCACAGGCAATCCTGCCGTCGCCGTGAATGCAAGACGCATTCCGAATACGACCATGCCGAGCCCCCTTCTTCTCAAGGACACCTATATCATCGCCGAATATATATACTTGGATGGCCCCGAAGCCAACAGATTCCGCATATCGGATATAGAAGTTCCCATCACACAACACTACGCATTTGAGCCGTATGATACTTCCGCTGCTCCAATGGCATCAATTGACCTGAAAATACCGAACCCTACCAGAAACATCTTCTTTTATGCAAATCGCTACGAAGCCCCCTCGTTCAATGCGCCCTTCCTCGCCACACGGGATCTATCGGGCGCCACGGCTCCAGGCCAACTCTGGTGGCCCGATGCAAATCCAATCAATATGAAATCGCCGGCGCTTCTTCAGCCCGGATTCGTATTCCGCAATTCCGAGCCACTCAAAACTATTCAACTCATGTATGAAGGGAGTCTCGTACGTTATTCCATTCTTAGTCCCTCCGTTTTTCGCTCTCTTATTCCCTCAACCGAAATGAAAAAGTCCCCCTATATCAATCGCTACATGTATTCACTCCATTTCGGACTGAATCACGGTAATTTAGACCCCTCGTATCCCTGCGGTGAAGCAAATCTCGACAAGGTCACAAGTATATCTCTTGACCTTGAGTTCAAACCGCTCGCAGGAAGTTCAGCCAAAACCAATGTCCCTCGCTACATTGTCTGGACCTGGGCAGAGACCTACAATATCTTCCGTGTGTACGCAGGCCGCGGAGGCATGATGTTCGCCTATTAATCCTGTGTGGCGACCACAGACACTAAAATACACTTTAGAGCCGAAAAAATATGCCAGACCGCATGGTGCTCCCCGAGCACAACAGAAAGTACATATAGAAGAAAGGTCGCCGTATTGAACGCAATAATAAACTCGCGTTTATTTTCGATTAGCCCAGCAGCCAAATGGAGATCGTAAATAAACCACATGACCGCGCCCAAATGATCCGCAAAAAAAAGCATAGTCCACTTCGGCTCTCCGTGAAAATGCCACGCAAACGATAGGGACGTACATACAAACACCATATAGGGGTATCTTATATCTTGACTATTACGCCAAGGAATCATCGCCAGGTAATGCGGAAGAGTTGTCAAGGCTTCGTTAGATATGACCATCGTCTATAGAATAGATAGTGGCCAGATTTTAGACCAGATTCTGACAATCGCGCATCTAGTATCCGATATACGCAATATCCTTTATCCGCATTAAAATATTATTAAACCAGTTTATATTCGGGTTCGTAGAAAACTGGACAGAAATCATCACACGCTTTTCACCTTTATTACAAAACGCACTCGCCATATGGAAGACCTTATCCCCTTCAAATAAAATTGCTTTACCACGTTCTTCCTGAATACCCTTTTTATTCCCATCTTTATCATAATACACGTACTCTGTGCAAGTATTCGTTATAGTAACCGGAACAATTAGGGTGAAAAAAAGACGAAGGTATATTTTGAGAGGATGAATACGTATAGCAGCACACATAGGATTACAAAGATAATAACATACATAAAATTTTTATTTCGTCGCGCCATCCTACTGTGATGTAAGAAAATATATATTTTTACCAAATAGCATAATGTCCTCACGGTTTAATACGTGCGTTCGTCCTCCGTGGCAACCGCCGAGTTACGTTTTCCAATACGTGTGGCCCGTTCTTTACGCAATATACCTTTATACCCTCTTGACACATTCAAATAATACGCGGCTGCGCGATATTCTTATCATCGGTCTTGTTCTCAACCTTTTCTGGGTTCCCGTATTCGCGAAAAATCCCACGTTTGCGCTGGCTATTCTTACTATGATGATATGGCTCGCATTAAAAACACAAGCAGCTCTCACAACAAGAGGTGCGCAGTTTTTATTCAGTCCCTATACGGCATGGCTCTTCTTTGCATGGACGCTCAATGCGTATATTGCGTGGAATTGCTCAACGCAGAAAATATTTTCTACATAGAAAGTATAAAATCATGCAGAACCTCTTTATATTATTCTATACAGCTGTACTTTTCTACTTACTCACTCCCGGTATACTATTGACAATCCCCTCGCGGAGTTCCAAGATGGTCGTTGCGGCGACCCATGCGCTTGTATTTGCGCTTGTTTTCAAATTAACCCACAGAATGGCCTGGAAGTTTTCTATGAGTTTAGAGGGATTCCAAGAGTCGGCTACTACAGCCCCAATGAGTGTAGGCAGCCTTCCTACATTTAACACCGCTGATTCAGAGAAGTTGCGGAAAATCTTCGGAGTCAAAGTATAATGACTTTTCAAAATACTATTTGCGTAAAATTCCGAAGAATTGTATTCCGTCGTGTGATTTCATTTCATTTATTGGAACGAACTCAACCGAATAACCCAATATATCCGCCAATCGCTTTAAATACGCAATATTATCCAACTGGAAAGTCTGCGCAAGTCCAAAAAACAACACGTCAAATGCGGCAGCCTTAAAAAAGGGTATGAGACCATCACGCAACTCTTTTGGAGATTCTGTATATCCCCAAAATGATACAAATATGTTATACTTACCCGTCGGAAGATCATCCGTTGACGTGTAAAATTCCGTCGGAATTGTGGCCAAAAAGTGCCTCTGAATTGCGTGTAATTCCGGAAAATCGTAAATTGCGTACGGAATTTCTGCGCGCATCTCGTACACCACTTTTCGCAATTGTCCATATCCTCCCCCGAATTCAAATATTCCGTTGATGGCCGTTTGGCCCACAATTTCCGTGAATTTCGTCCACAGAAATTTATGATGCAACTTGTTCCGTTCTAGAACATCCTGCGGCGCCCCCCCCTTATATCCAATTGCTGCGCACTCTGCAGAATTTGCTGGAGTGAACATCGTAAAGTGTAGAATTTGCCAATTGGGAAAAGACTCTATCGGTTGGGTCGCAAGACTTTCCCGAATTTTCAACAAGAATTTAGCATACCAATCATTGTTCACGAATGACTTCGCAATTTCCTCCGAGTGTGCATCCAAGAGTTGCTTGCCGTTCGGCTGTAGAGTCCCTCTGCGTACCGTCGCCTCGTACCAAGACGCATCTATCAGATAAATTGTGTGCTTCGTCTTCGCAATTTCTACCGACTGTTCCATCTCATTTCCCCACGGCTCATCCTCTGCACGTATCCACTTCCGGAAATAGTCCCGCTTCCACAAACTGAATTGATGCGTCATCAAGTAGTCCGAGTTCTGCTTAAAACGATACAAGGTACCGCTCACTTGGTCCAGAGAATATAGAGGCGACCGATCCGTAATACGCAGCGCATCCATCCCATAGTGGAAAAATGTGGGGACGTACGTACTCGGATTGAAGGCCTGTGTGGCCCAGAAGTCCTCCTGCATATAATACACATAGGGCTCCGAAATCTGCTCAAAGGCAATAAGAAGACGTTTTCCCCACGGGCCGCCCCCCGTCTTAATCACAGTAACCTCATCCGAAAACACCGGTTCCTTCTCTTCCGTGACGAAATAGACCTTGCTGACCCCGCTCACATACTTCCGAAAAAAGAAATACCAGTGATTCCAGAACTGCTCATACTTATCGCACGTATGTAAGATTACAGGATATTCTGGTTTCTTTAGCAATACATCACGGAAGGCCTGGAGAAATTTAGCATTCTTCCCAATATGAATGCAGCCATCCGAAAGCGTATAGTCAAGGCATCCATCGGCGCGCGTGTAATTCTGGAACGGGGCGAAGAATATGAAACCATAATCGGCGCACGCGGCCTCTAAAAGTGTATTCATTCGTCGAGTGTACTCCACACGCTCCTCTTTGGTCCCTGTAAAGGGAAGCGAGTGTTCGTGCCGATGTTCCACCTCATCTGTGGGCGGAGGAATCCCCACAACAATAATGGACCTGTACAATGTTATTGATGACTTGATTGTTTTAAAATAGGCCTTGACCAGTGTCTGACATACCTCTTCCTCTTGGCGTCCGGTCTCTACTTGGCGCCGGATATGCGCACGACAATCCACTTCCCCATATACGAAGACAAAGGTTGCATCTTTCGAGTTGTGCGCGGAATGATGTTTCGGAATTACATTGTCGCGTCCTATCTTGTGCATGGTCGTTCCATACTCAAAGAGATTTTTGTGCGGAACTGTTAGACCATTAAATAAGAGCTTTGCGTGACTATCGCCGTATATATATATACTTTCACCATTTTGTAAACGACCAAATACGATATCATAATCTTCTGGATTTGTACGCACAGAAACGTATTCGGCTTCCTCCTTGAAGAAGGTCAAATAATGTTCAAATCCGTTCCACGAGGCCTTGATACGCTTCTCTCCGAGAACCTCGTATGTCCCCGTTCCCCACGTGGTTTCTAGACCATTCACCCCGAATGTAATAGAGCCAGAAGCCCCCCAAGAGTACGTTTTTCCAACAAATGTGAAGGCTGTCTCCTCTTTTCTAGCCAGCCCCTTTAGAAAATATGCACTCATACGCTGGAATTTGTGCGCAAAATTCCCTATAGGAAACGAAAAATGGCTGAGAACGGACGTGGCCTCGTTTATAACGACATCATTGTCTTCGTAGAGGCTCACGAATGGGTTCAGGGCGATATTATCGACCAGGTCGTCTTTAATCGCCTGATAATTCAAAAACGGCTGGTCCATACATGCGGGAGGACTTAACGCATGCTCCATAGCCTGTGTCCAAGTATTCGCAAAGAGTTTGCGCATAGGGGTTGAATTCCGGAACAGAAGTGTTCCACTATTAAAGCCGGTCTTGGAAAAATCTACCCAGTCCTTGAATAAATCGCCTCCGAAATTCCGACTTGCAATTGTTCCGGACTGAATTGCGTAGAGTTTATCCTCGCTCGGAATCTGAAATAAGGATTCCAAATCACCTTTGATGATGATGTCCGTGTCCACATACAGGATCGTTTTATAGGCATCAATTTCATCCCAATCAAATATTTTCAAACGTGCGCAGGCCGCCTGAAATACGGTCTTTAGCGGAAGAGTGTAGACTTGGATGTGGATACGGAGTTCCTTCGCAAGGGCCTCAAACTCTTTCCGGAATTCCTCCGTAGTCATGACGAGAATATCAAACGCCTTTATGGACGAATAGAGGCGCATGGACGTTAGGAGAAGACGCGCAAGCCTACAATAGTCGTGATTATGGAACACACAGAAGTAGAGGAGATTTTTCGTAGGAACATATATGCGTTCTCCAGATGATATGATTGCATCGTTGAGACGCACGGATACATATCGTTTCATAGACGGATTAAATCGGACCAAATGCGTTAAACCGTTCCAGCTTAGGTATAACATCTGCGCATTTAATATTGTATACTTACCAGGTCCCCATGAGGTATTCAAGCCAGACTCCGTTATTTCTACAAACCCATTTCCCCATGTATATTTATTATACGCAGGAAGAATCTTCGTATTTGTATCATAAAGTTTAGAATACGATGAACATAAATGGCTTAAATGTGATGCCATTCGCCTCATTTTGTGATATGTATCACCTAATGGCCAAGCAAAGTGGCATATAGAAATATCGGTTGGCAAAGAGTGGGGGGCGGGCGGTTTATCTTTATACAATGCTACGTATTTTTGAAGGAGGGTCTTATTACATTTAGAATAGGCGTGAAAGTTCAAGAAGGGTTGCTCCAAACAAAGGGGTACAACCTTTCCATCCCGTTTCGTAGTCTCTATATGGTCCAATGCGGCTTTAAATATCTTGCAAGTCGTTTCTGAGTTTTTGAATAAAATTACACCCGCATTCATTCCTTCTGTGTTTGGATCTACAGTGTCCAAATTAAACAATGTTCCTCCCCAAAATTCGTGTCCTATTCTACCCTCTGGTATAGCGTATACGAGATCATCAAGCCTGTTATTTAGTATTTGTGTAATATCACCCTGTATAATGATATCTGTGTCCAAATATAGAATTGTCTCGTATGAATCTATGGATGGATAATCAAATATGCGAAGTTTAGAACTACTTGCCTCATGTGTACTATTACATTCCATAAAATGGAATTGTATAGATAGGCCTATTTGATGTCCAAGAATTTCTATCTTACTTTTGAAGTCTTCCGATGTAAATACGAGAAAATCTATACCGTCGGTCTTTGAAAAGTAGATGAGACTTGTAAGAAGAAGTTTCAGAAGCTGGATGTAGTCCTCTTTGAAAAATACGCAAAAGTATACCAGTCGTTTTGCGGGCTTCTGACGGAACACACAGGTCTCCTTTGCGAACGGATGCGACGGATTCGTGTACATGCGATTCGTGGCCCCCTTTGTGAAAACGTCCAGCGACGCCCCCACATCCACATACATATTTGCAGGATTTCGTTTCATACAGAGAGGAATCCAGACCTTACTGAGCGGCCCCGCGGCGAAACAGATGAGATCGCCTCGGAGTTCGCTGATGAATTCCAAGAGTCGGCTCGTTTCTGACTCGCCATCCGTGTCCCATGAATTCACGAGCGTTGCGGAAATTGCGTGTTTACCCTTTATCTGGAGAGTGGTAGTTTCTGCGGAGCCACCGCTGCCCACAAGATAGAAACCTCCAGGATAATTCCGAATAAATTCCGTCCACTTGGCCCAATTTGAATTCATGAAAATATTGGCGTACGTAATTTGCGGCGGCGGAACATGGAATTTTTCTAGGAAGTTCGTATAAATTTCGTTCGTACAATTCCAAGACTTGTTGCATGAATTACATGGAATTCCAATATACAGATTCGGATTAATCGTGCGAACACTCTCAGCAAGTTGCTCCCGAAGAACACCCCCCGCCCTCCAAGTCCAATCATCACAATTCTTCAACGTTCTATTCATCAGAATTGCGTACTCTCCGTCGCTCGGCCGAATAAGGCCAAACGGGGTCTTGGACCGAATTTTCCCGATGACCTGGTCCAGATGTTCGGCCATGGACCCTACAAGAGGTTCGTTAGGCTTAAGGACCATTTGAAATTGCGAGACCTCGTTCAACGCATACGCGTTCTGCCCCTCGGTCTCCCAGTGCTGTTTACCGATATGGGTACTGTATACGGAATCAAAAAACGCCGTCTTGTGTCCAGCAGCATTGTATTTCTCCGCGTATCCACGCTCAAAGAATCGGTGGCTCGTCGTATAATCGCCGAGGGCAAGAATGGTGGCCGTTCGGCAAATAGAGGGCTGAAGCGAGTAGTGTGGCCAGTAGCCGCTGTGGCGTCCAGGTAGGTTCGGATTCAGTTCGTGAAGAATTATGCGGTCGTCTTGCTCAAACCCCCCCGTGCGCTCGAGATCATTATAAACCACTCCATAATTCCGGTTGAATACAACCTGGTGAATGTGCTGGTTGGCGTATTTATCCAAGGCCTGAATGCCTCGCTCTACGAAAGAGCCGCGGTGAAAAAACATCCAATCATCCTCCAAATGAATCCAGTAGGTCGGCTTTACTTGGGTAAGTTTTTCCCAAATAATATTCATACTCTGTCGATGTCCACGCTCGGCTTGCCCCTTCATATGATACTCAAAAAAAGGGAATTCGCTGCGCATCACCTCTCGGTCTTCTTCCGATGAATTGTCATCCACACAGAAAAAGGCGTCTATGTGGTTTAGATCCGTCCATGTATTCAAAATAGAGTTGACGGTTTTACGAAAGAGTGCGAGGCGCTTACATGTGGTCATCGTGAGCATCACGCGCGGCGCAACCGGTTTAAGAGGGTTAAAGGAATTTGCGGCGCACAAGACCGGTGTATAGCCCTCCACGATTTTCGTGAGAATCGCATTGTGTTTTGGCTCCAAGTAGATTTTACGGGCTCGAAGGTCGTTCACATAATCGAACATTTTCCCAAGAAAGTCCACCGTCTTCGGAAAGGCGTGATAACAGAATTGCGCGTTCGTGAAAAGATTATCAATCCACCATTTCGTCGTGCCTGTGAAACGTTTCGTGAAAATGATTTCGTACATCTTGGCGGCGATCTCGTGGCGTTTCAGCCTATCGGCTACAATAATCATATAATAGGGCAAGTAGAAATCGTATTCGTCCATGTTTGCAAAGAGTCGCTCACGTCCACCCGTTTCTCCGATATACTCGGACTCAAAATAGGTCTGAATGAGTCCGTAGTAGGTCATGGCAACTTCGGGGAGGCCCTTGATGCAATAGTATTTTACGAGGCGATAAATACATTCCACGCGAGTTCGGTCATATTTGAACGACTCCACTAGATAGGCGAGACCCTCTTGCTCTTTTCCAAGAGTCGTGAGATGATTATAAAGAGAAAGGCAACTCATGTATTTTTCTTGGGCCCAACTCTCTAGTGTGAGGACAACCCTATAGAATTCGACGGCCTTTTCAAATATATTTGCCGACGCGTAACTCTGTGCGCAATAAAAAGCATAGCGACAATGAATGGGGTCCTTTTCCTCTATGGCCTTCTTATAGCCGGCTTCCAGGATACGTGCGTCGTCCTGGTATTTCAGTGGGTTCTTATTGCGTGCACCAGACCGTCCTGATACGAAATAATAGTCGCCTGTAACTTCGGTGGGACTTCCACAGGCCTCCTTACAGGCCGGATATTCATGAAGAACGCCCACATATTTCCACCCCTTTCGGCTACTGAAGAGTTGGCAACGAGAATAGCGAAATCCGCCCTTATGGCCGAATTTGAATTTATACCAGTCAGCTTCGAGGTTCGTCGGAAAAACAAAATTTCCCTCTATACTATCATCTGCATCCCAAACAAACATGTAGTCCGCTTGGCTGGTGGCGGCGGCCATATCAAACGCAATAGTACGATTGTGACCAAAATCCTTCCATTCTGTCTCGTGTATCTGACCAGGAATCTCGCGTTCTGAAAAAAACTGAAGAATATGCTCTTTCGTAGAATCGGTGGAGCCAGTGTCACAAATACTCCACGTGTCTATGGGCACATACTTTAAAAGGTGGCGCAAAGTATCTTTGATAATATGCGCCTCATTTTTTACAATCATTACAAGACATACGGACGGCATTTCTCGTTTCAGGAAATATTTTAATAGGTGAAACGAGGCGCAGCCAACCCATCACGGAGTTTTGGGTAAGTAGGGAGGAGTATCATCTTCGGTTGAAATTGGTACTATTATATTGATAAATTTCGGCTTAGAGTGTCCAGCATTCAGCTTGAAGCCCGCACCTCTGTAGGAAAAAGGGAGTAGTTTCTTCGGAGTACTATTGTTTGTCGTTTTCTGAAATATGCTCGGAATCTCTTTCATAGAATGGGGTGTTCCAAATAGACTCCCGCTTATATCTTTGAGTCCGTTCCGCCAATTTACCACTTTACCTTGTGCCTGTAGCTGTGCCTCTGTCAAGAATAAAGGAGCCGCTTCCCTTTCGGACATTCTTCTCTCCTTATAGAAAAATTGCGAGAACTTTAGCCCATAATATATAAACAAAATGACATCGGTCTTAATCGTAGAATCACCGGCGAAATGCTCCAAGATTCAGGGATTTCTTGGGTCCAGTTGGAAAGTGGTTGCAACTATGGGACACATTCGTACACTCGATGACACATTGGATGCCGTTGGGTTGGAGAGGGACTTTGAAGCAAAGTACGTTTTTATAAAAGAAAAGGCAAAAGCGATTCAACAAATTAAAGATGTTACACGTGGTGCGTCGGTCTTTCTTGCGTCAGACGATGACCGGGAGGGTGAGGCAATATCGTATTCGGTAGCAGTCCTGTTGGGTCTAGACGTCGCCACAACGCCTCGCATTGTCTTTCACGAAATCACTAAGGAGGCCATAACGAACGCCCTGAAATTTCCAAAAAGGATTGCGATGGACCGCGTCAATGCGCAACAGGCGCGGGCGATTCTGGACAAAATGGTCGGCTATACTATTTCCCCCCTTTTGTGGAAATTCGTTGGACAGGGACTTTCTGCAGGACGATGTCAGACCCCGGCTTTGCGCCTCGTCGTAGAGCGAGAGAATACGATTGCGTCATTTCAATCGGAAACCACGTGGTCCATAAAGGGGTCATGGAAGACAAAGACATCCGTAGAGTTTTCGGCGGGTCTTGTGTCAGCTCTAGAGGATGAGGAATCCGCTCTGAACTACATGGAAAACGTAAATGACGACCCAAACGGGCTCGTAAAAGCGGCCGATACGAAGCCCACCAGTACGACGGCTCCGAAACCGCTCATTACCTCGACACTTCAGCAAGAAGCATCGGCTCTTTACGGTTCTCAGCCAAAAAACACGATGCGTATTGCGCAGAAGTTGTACGAGGCTGGCCATATTACTTATATGCGCACGGACCATCCTGTGCTTTCAGAGGAAGCAGTGGCGGAAGCGAAGACCTACATTCGGGAAACATTTGGAGAGGAATACGTCATAGCTGGAGAGGCCAAGAGGACAAAAAAGGTCGTGACAACGAATGCTCAAGAGGCTCATGAAGCTATTCGCCCCACGCATATTTCCACGGTGGAACTTCCTGCAAGTGAGGACTGGTCTGCGCCCGAGCGGAAGTTATATAAACTTATTTGGAATCGGACACTTCAGAGTGTGATGCCTGCGTGCAGAGGTGAGGACCGCAATGTCTTTATTGTTTGCTTAGGTGACCCTAGCGAAATGGAATGGAAGGCCACATGGCATCGGACCACGTTTCCAGGATGGAAACGAGTAGGTCAGGCGCTTGCAAATTTGGATGAAGACGATGAGAAAGATGATACTGAAAACGCGGCATGGACACTTGGCCAAATGCTTCATACGGGCGACTGTATTCAGTGGACTGCAATGGAAGCAGCACCTAAGGAAACACGAGCGAATCCAAGATTCACGGAGGCCACACTTGTTCGGGAATTGGAGCGCTGCGGAATCGGGCGGCCGTCCACATTTGCGCCACTTGTCGACACGATTTTGGAGAAGAAATATGTGGATAAGGTCGACATGGAAGCAAAACAAGTGGCTTTTACGACATATAAGGTGGGTGCGCCCCTTTCGTGGCCGCCTGTAAAAATGAGCGAAATAAGAAGGGTTGGTGCGGAAAAGAATAAACTTGTCCCAACGGCACTCGGGCGTTCTGCGCTAGAATTCTGCATACGGGAATTTAGTGAACTCTTTGAATACGGATTTACGAAGCAGATGGAGGAGCGGCTTGACTTGATTGCTTCAGGTAAGGCCGCGTGGAAGGACCTGTGTCGCGATACATGGGCAGCCTATAGGTCCAAATATGAAGAAATGAAAACTGCGCCGGCCTCTGTTGTACAGACGGGACGCCAGAAGTTATTTGCAGGTGGAATCAAGGCTGTTCAATCCAAAAAAGGACCACTTCTTCTTATTGAGGGGTCTACGCCTGAAGAAACTGTATTTTATGGCTGGCCTGGTGCGTCTATTGCATTTTCCGCTATAACAGAAGAGCAGGCTGTAGAGCACGTAGCGGCATGTAAACGAGAGAGGGCACAAGAGGCACTCGGTGATTACGAGGGGACGCCTATGGTGCGCCGAATGGGGCCCTATGGGGCTTATGTGCTGTGTGGGTCCGCTCAAGTTCCTTGGACAGATGTAGACACTGCGGACACGATTCGGGCTAAACTCAAGGCGAAACAGGAGAGTGTTCTACACATACTTGGCCCGTTTGAGTTCCGTAGAGGGCCTTACGGTATCTATATGTTCAAAAAGGATATCGTTGGAAAGGGGCGAAAATTCGTGGGTCTTCCATCAGCAGTAGACCCGAAGGTACTCACACTCCAGGCGGCCACTTCACTCTACCAGGCGGGTTTACAGCAAAAAGCAAAAGCAAAGGCTTACGGCTCTGCCGCAATAAATAAAAACCGGATAAATCAATAGAGGATGTCGTCTAGAAGGGCGAGCGTTTCCAGTATAGGTGGTAAAGAAAAGGATGTGTCAGGGAATTTGGCTCCGATTCCGGGCCCGAAGAAATTTTTAAACGGTTGGACACCTGAACAGGAGCGTCTTATGGGAAAATGGGCGGACGTTGCAGGGTGCTATCGGTGGCTACACGATCGCTCAGAAAAGAAATACACAAAACTCAATATGTACATAACAATTCCCGTAATTATTTTGAGTACTCTTACAGGAACCGCAAATTTTGCGCTAGACAGTTTCATAGAGAGGGACAATTATTCAGCAAAGACCTATGCTCAGGCCACTATTGGTGGCATCAGCATTTTCGCAGGAATTCTAACAACACTTGGTAATTTTTTGCGATTTGCGCAAGGCTCAGAGGCGCATCGCGTTTCTTCTGTAGCCTGGGGCAAATTTCAGCGTCAAATCACCGTTGAAATTTCTATACATCCCAACGACCGTATGGATTGTATGGACTTTCTCCATATTTGTCGACAGGACTTGGACCGCCTAATAGAGCAATCCCCCCCAATATCCGATGACGTGATTGAGATGTTTGAAAAGGAATTCAAGGATGTTGAGAATCTCAATAGGCCCGATATATGCCATGGTCTGGAGCATACGGTTCCTTTCAATTCCACAAAACCCCGTTTGATGAAAATGGTTGCAGATGCAACAATATATTTGAAGCAGCGTAAGAAATTATTGCGGGACGATATTTTACCGGATATTTCAGATAAAATTGCGCTAAATGTGAAAACAGAGGTAGAGGTGGCCCTACAGAAAAAATGGGAAGAATTTGAGAAAAAACATCATGTCGAGCCCCCGCCAACCGAAGAATTTGACAAAAGTACACCCTTCAACTTCAGTGGAAATTGGCGACGTCTTATTGGAATCAATCAACCGGAGCAGACAGCAACAGTAACTCCACAATCGCCGGTGGCCGCGATGAACGAAGTTTCTATGAATGAAATTATAACGAGCACCTCCCCGAAAGATATTGTAATTACAATGAAAGTCACTCCAGAAGAACCTTCTGCACCGCAATTACCGTCAGCGACGGTAGTCTCACATACAGCGACGTTTGATTGAAGATGTTTGGTGTCTAACGGAGTGTAGCGTTATGTGCTGAATTAACGGGATGTGTCGTTAATCTATTCTATCCCCAATTTTTGTAATATCCTCTAAAAAATCGGGACTAATTGTTGCATTTGCAATAGTGCTATCTAGCGGTACAAGTGTTAGGTGTGTTATTTCTGGTGGAGAGCCTGTAGGGATTATTCGGTTCAATAAGAGTTTACATATAGTATCCGGAAATGTTTTATACAGAGGACTTCTTTTTACACTTTTATGCGTGTAGTCGAGTAATTTTTTATGCGTGTAGTCGAGTAATCTTTCTAAATCACTATAACTGTATATAACCGTTATGTATATTCCCCAGCCTTCAACTTCCATAAAGATTACATCCCTAGGACGCAATAATTTTGTTAATTTTTTTAGAAAAACGGGGTCAATATCTTTGATATCAAAGAGTTCTTCAATTGTTTCTCTGAGTGCAGTTTCCATGAATGTTTCTTCATCTTTGCGTCTTCCTCCCAGACCGCTTATGATAGATTTTTCCTTTTTTTTTTGATATCCGGCAAGCAAGGTTGTTCCATTTGTAAATATACATCCTGCACCTTCGAAATCGTTTTCTTCAGGGGAGAGCCTTTTACTTTTGTTAGTTCTGCGTGGAAGATTGCGTGGTGTAGATACATCATTACCCATTCTACTTTATGGCGCAATATTTTATATTTTAAAATTATTACCGGCTCGGCATGTGCCAAAGTTAGGTACATACTCGGTATGATCTAACTTTGGAATATGCCTAAATTACGGTAAGTAGTTTATGCTAAAATTCTTATATGAATGTAGATGGACGATGGAAATTATGATCCAACAAAAGAAATAAATGGAACATGTGAAGTATTAAAGGCATTACTACCTCCAGAAAAGGCTAATTTTGTACTTAGTATGTTAAAGTCATGTAGACAATTCATAACACAAGGTGTTTCGGAAATAACACAGTGTAATAATACAATTGGTAAAGTAAATCCGTATTCGTTTGAAAAAAATAATTTAGAAAGTTGTACAAAATGCTATATTTGTGGTTTGCCTATTCTGCATGAGAAAATTGGTGGAATGGCTGCTGAATGTGAGCACGTACTTCCTGTTATTGTAGCCGCAATATATCTTTCATTATATAAAAATAAGGCCAATAGAGGTTCAGATGAAATAAAACTAGTATATCAATGGGCACATGAAACTTGTAATCAAGAAAAGGGGGCTATATCGCCGTTGTATATGGAACGTCTAACTCTGCCGCGAACGGGAGGCGCAAAGGCTATAGAGGTGCAAAAGAGGTTGGCCTTTGCGCCTAGAAAATTCTTAAAGACAAAATCACCAAGGGTGTCCAGGCGCACGCGGCGGCAAAGCGCGCGCGGCACGCCACGTCGCGCGGGGCGCGCACAAACCCCAGCGCGGGGCCGCCCGCGCGCCGATTTAGAAATCAAGCAGTTAGAAATGAATGATATTCCTTTTGATGGAGATGGTTTTAGACCGCCGAACATTTCAAACCAGAACTTCTGGAAAAGATTCCGCGAGCAAAAAAATCTAAATGAGCGCGTTTCCGGAGATGTTTTTAAAGTAAATTCTGAAAAAATTAAAGATTTGCTAAGAAGTATATGGCATACACAACGGAAAAATTCTATCTATTTCAAAACACAACTTCAAAGAAATTTTAATGATGAGAAATTTTTTATTCAAGAGCGTGCTCCTTATTTGCAGAATATTTTTCAGGAAATTGCAAATTTTTTGAATGAACGTGCGGCGAATGATGGTTTCGTATTTGGACGTTTGTATGACCTGGCTGGAAAGGCACTTATTGCAGCAGAGGGCTATAATCCAGCAGTCAACGCCCAATTTAATAAACAAATTCCAACATTGAATAGGACTATGACTAATACTACAGGATTACAAAAATTGATTGATGCAGCTGAAATTCTATATAGGGAATTTAAAACGATTAGATCAACACAAACTGTTAGTAGGAAAGTGTCGAAGAGCCCCCAGAGTCGGACCACGACCGCGAGGAAATCAAGGAAAAGGGAATCGCCGAATTGGTTGCATTGGCAGGAAGTAGGAAAAGAACGAGAAAAAAAAGCTGCGAAAAATTTAGCGAAATTAAAAACTTGGTGGTAGTAAATTACACGAGTCTACCGCAAACTCAGAAAATAACTTGTTATAATTCAAACGCTAAATGAATTTCAATGATTCTTAATAATAGCACACGCCGTTACAATACCCAAAGTAAATCCAAGAAGCATTCCTTGTGTAAATGCCATGTCTTTTTGGTACATCATCATTAAGATAATCTTCTCGCGCATATTTACGTAAGAAGATTCTCCTTTCTGAAGAATAGGTGGAAAATCCTCTGTATCTGCCATGAGGTGTAAGATTCCCACTCCACCGCTTCAATTTTTAGTAATGCCAAGTACTTAATTTAAGTACTTGGAGGTACTTAACTTAAGCACATCACGGTACATACCGTTAGAAAATTCCTGGCCACGGTCCACTTGGAACTTGCGCAGCAGGTATCGTCGGTTGATTATAGACATGTAGATACAATCCATTTGTTGAAAGCGTGTTATTCAAATAGGACAGGCTAGAAATTCTTACAGTTCCCCCACTAGGAGATGCGTTATCTATTTGATGGTACATAGCGAGATTGACAGTTGGATTGATAGCAATACTTGTGGAAAGTTGATACGAACTAATATTCATGCGAACCGTATCAGTAAATACATTAGACATCGTTCTCGGATAGGAAGTAGTACTTACTTGCTGTGATGTGATATACCGAACATTACTTGTTTCCGGGTAGATTCTATCCGCTTGAATGTACGAGGTTATCTTCTTAATAGATGACATCGGGTCTATAGTATCCGAATCATGTGCCATGTGAGAAAACACGTAATTCGGGTAATACTCTAGAGAAATTTTCGTGTTGAGGTTGGACATATTGATATATTTTGCAATATGTCCTCCTTCAAATTGTATAGAACTCATATGTAGATTTGCACCGGATGTCGACATCTCGTTTCCATCAGATAATGTAAAGGGAATTGAACTCACAAATGATATATTCTGGGGAGAGCAGAATACTGTGGAAAAACTGCTCACAGATAATTTCGCATTATTACGCATTTCTCCGTCTAGAGTGGAATATCCAGCCGCGGAAAATGTACTAATTCCTACAAAAATGGACTGCTTTGTATTTACAGTAGAAAATATGATATCTCTTGCGCCGTAAAATTTTACGGTCGACTGTAAAGATACTGCGCTCATAGCATTTGAATTTGGAATTGAATCTGTATCGGATATCTGCGCTAAACTCCCACCATTCACAACCAGTGGCGGAAATTGGAGTGAGAGCATGAGCGAACTTGTTGTTGGATTCACGTAGGCTCCAAAAGTACTCGGAATAGCCATTGTGCTTACGAGCAGTGTATTATAATTTACATCAGCAGAAAAAGTGGAGGTAAGGTTATTTCCACCAAGAACCGTTTTGAAAGATGACACAGGAAAAATAGAACTTACGGAGTTCCATGTTGTCCCACCCTGTCCGTTCGCTATAAGTATATGATTTCGGGTGATATTTTCATTGTTTGTCTTTTTTACAAATAGACTTTTAATTGATAGGCGTGAAAAACTAGCTGACTGAGATGCCATTCTTATTAAAGAATAGAACTTGTTCCGTATGCTAAAGACGCAAGTGCGAAAAATAAGAGTCTATAAAACCGAAAACGCCAACAGATGTCTTCCTTCCCAGTCAAAATTGTCCTTCTTACAATGGTAAAAAACGAAGAGCGAAATATTCAGCGCCTGTTTTCTTCCGTCGGTTCCTGGATTGACGGTATTGTTCTCTGTGATACAGGCTCTACGGACGGAACGGTACAACTCGCAAAAACGCTTATAGAGGAAATGAAACTGCCCGGAAGAATATATCAGTTTCCGTGGGAGAATTTCGGAAAAAGTCGCACAAATAGTTTCCAGTGTTTTCAGGCGTGGGTAAATAAATACACGAAGTGGGATCCGACAAGGGTATTTTGTCTTCTCTTGGACGGCGATATGGTTCTTCCCAATGAAGAGGGTCTTCATGCAACACTGGGAGAGTTAAATACAAGTTACGGAGGCGTAAATCTACAGCAAAAAAACGGTGGAATCATCTATTATAATACACGTCTTCTTCGTTGCTCCGAGAAATGGCGGTGTATCGGGTCCACGCACGAGTACTGGGAGTGTGAAGCAAAGGCTGTGGAGAATATAAATAAACCGATTATTACGGACATTGGTGACGGAGGGTGTAAGGACAATAAATTCACCCGTGACGCAGCATTACTGGAAGCTGACCTAGTTACTGACCCAACAAATGTACGCACGCATTTCTATCTAGGACAGACCTATATGTCGACCGGGCAACACGAAAAGGCCATACATATTCTCGGACGCCGTATTGAATTGGGGGGCTGGGATGAAGAGCGGTATATAGCACATATATATCGGGGCGACTGTATGAAAACACTCGGGCGACCTCTGGAGTCTGTGGAAGAATGGCTGAAGGCCTGGCAACTCCGTCCGCACCGCACAGAGGCTGCGCTCAGACTCATTACACACTACCGGCAGCAACCAAATATGAATTTTGCGGCGTATATGTACATCGAAAAACTTTTGCAGTTTCAACTTGGGCAGACCGTCGAGGGCAATACTATCTGGAAGCCGCTTGTAAACAATGATATACTATTTGTGAGTCATACGGATATGCGCTTCCAGATTTGGGAAGAAATTGGCATTGTCTCCTTTTACGTGAAAAAAATAGAAGCAGCACAGTACCGTTTGGACCTGCGCATAATGTGTTCCGAAAATGATTTTCAGGAGCGCAATCGCCTTCTAGATTTGTATCAGTGGTATAAATGGCAGATACCATTCGTTCAGCGGGTTCGTCTAGAACTAACAACGGAGCATGTGCCTTGGCTTGGAGAGGGTACGTGGCGCGCGTTTAATCCGACAATTCGGAAAGAGGGTGACAGATATGTAATGAATCTTCGGCATGCAAATTACCAAACCACGGATGCAAATGTATACACTTATAGAGCGCATCACGGCTCTATTATAACTCGGAACATCGTAGCAGATTTTGGGGCCAAATTCCAAGTCTTGGAGGACCGGCGTAAACCGATAGACCTCGTGATACCGGACCAATACGTTATTAATCGGGGAACGAATATTCACGGAATAGAGGATTGTCGGTGGATGGGCGATTCATCACTCATTGGAACCACGCGACAGTTTCACGAGTCTGATATGAATCGAATGATTCGCGTAGACCTGGACTATAATTCGAGGGGGATTATACGACTGAAGCCACTGGCTGCACCAATTGCTCGAGAAGATCACGACTGCCAGAAGAATTGGTTACCCTTTGTATGGAAGGGGCGTGAATGTTTCGTATACCGAATCAATCCGTTCCAGATCTATACCATGGAGGGTCAGAGAGTATTAGAGTGGAAACCGAAGAGTCCGATTACATTTGATAATTTGCGTGGGTCGGCTGCGCCGGTTCCTTGGAAGTCGGTGGCGTATCCTGGCGAGGAGTGGCTGATGGTTGCGCACTTTTCCTATTATGGAGGCGGTTCCGCGAGTGGTGGTGGGCGGAAATACTATCATCGATTCATAACGCTCGGGGCAGATTTGGTGCCGTCGCGCATTTCCAAGATATTCTGCTTGGGCGATGCGCATATCCAGTATGTGGCGGGCATGTGCGAGTCTTTGACTGCAGGGAATTACGTACTGACAATGGGTGTGAATGACTCAGAGGCGTGGGCTACGGAGGTGGCGGGGTCCGTTGTGGAGGGTGCGCTGTTCCAGGAACTTTCTTAAGGGCAGCCGTTAATAATCTTGTCCGTGGCCGTGGCCAGCATCATAATAAAAGGAGACCTCTTTCACAAAGACACTGTCCGTATGCTGCAATGCTCTTAACCAGCAATCATAATCTTCTTCACCATTTCTAACGTGTTTCATGTTACTTATTTCATCTAATACCACCTTTTCGATTAGAACAGAACTTGTTATCATAGAATTATTGTCGGACATAAATTCCAGATTGAATACTTCTGGAAATCCCTTTTCTAGAAGGTCGTAACCCTTATATTTATAATAATTTAGCAACCCCTGTTCATTTTTTAAACAGTCTAAGTAATGTTCGGTAATATATTTCTTGTAGGTGTTATTGCTATCATACACACCAATTCCAAATAATCCTTCGGTGGAAGACATTTTACACCCAGTTTTGTTCATAGCCTCCAATTGCTTTTCTATTTTAGAAGGGAACCATATATCATCGTCATCGCAAAACGCAATGTAATTTCCAGATGAATTTTCAATTCCTCTGTTCCTCACATACCCTCCGCAAGCATATCCGAAGATACTCTTTGAATTCCTATCCAAATGAATCATGGTAACTCCGTTTTCTTCCCAATTATACTCGTAATACTCTCTTTCCGTGGAACAGTCGTTCACGGCTATAATTTCTATATTTGTATACGTTTGTGTTTGGATAGAGCGTATTGCGTTTAAGAGGTATTTGAACCGATTATAAGTCGGAATTATAACGCTCACGAGATCCATTTATAGGGGAATATATTGTGTAGACGATAAAAATACGGAATAAATAGGGATGAGTACGCACGACACCGATGGAGGCGTGCCGCTACAGTGGGATTCTAATATAGACCTTTTTCTCGCGGGATGCTGCGACAATGCCAAATGTTATGAGTGGATGCACACGGAGGCCCACTCCATTTTTGAGAGTCGGGCCAAGCATTATATGATTATTATGAATTGTCTGACGGCGGTGGCGGGACTGAGTAATATTATTACAGGCGGGGCGCAGATTGGAACTTTCCAAATCGCCTGGGTTTTCGGTGGAATTTCCGTGCTGGTTTCTACGCTCAATGTCATTCAAGATAAATTAGGATATCAACAGGCAAGCGCCTTGCATAAAAAGAGTGCAAATGAATGGGCGACGATTCGGGCGAAAATCACGGAGGTTCTGACAATTCCTTATGCGGGCCGAAAGGATTGTAAGACATTTTTGCGGTACATTAAGACGGATATACAGCAGGCGACGTTGGAGGGGAATTCCAATATACCGAAAGAATTGCGTGCGGCGTGTTATAATCGGTTTAAGATGATTCCAGAATTTGAAATTCCGGAGATTTGTGGGCAGATGGAGCACACGAAGATTTTTATTCGGGAAAGCCATATAACGACCCCGCTCTTAGAGGAGCATTCGTGAATCCGCATGGACACATGCCGGTATCCTATACCGTGATCTGCATAAAATAAGTCTCCCATTTAGGGGTACTTATTTTAGACCAATGGGCATTTCAAACCGGCACTTAGGCGAAGAGATTTTTACGTGTTGGTTAAATAGCCGGTTTGAAAACCCTACAGTGTAATTAACTTTAGACCTATGCTCATTTCAAACCGGCACTTAGATATAATTTTATTTTACTATATAATGTATTATATAGTAAAACTAAATGGAATTTATGACATCATATGCGCTCTATGTATTCTACGTTATATACGTATTCCTTATATTGGAACTATTCATTTGAATATGATAAAAAATAATGAAACTAATATTATTTTTCAAAGATATTACGCCTATTGGATATCTACATATGGTTATATGCGATTAACAACATCTGATATAAACTTCATAAAGATGTCATATTTCATTGAAGCATTCTGCACAGCAAATGAATTGTATTATACAAATGATATACACATATATAAATCATTATTTGTAATAACAGTATCTTTATTATTTGGAATAGTAATATAAATATGCCAGTTTGAAATGTCCAACGGTCTAATACTGGGCAATAGTCAAAAAAACGGAACAGGTGAGACTTTAACCCACGACCCTTACCCATAACTGACAACGCACGGCCTTCTGTGCTTCTGTCCCCAAATAATAAATAACAACTAAAGTTCTTTCAATTTTTACATTAAAATTTGAAAGAATTTATCTGTTTAACTAGGCTTTAGAATAGATAAAATGACTGCTCAGGAACAGGTGCAAATAGAAACTATCCAAATAGTCGTTAGTAAGAAACAACAAGAAAAGCCTCTAGCCATCCAAATTTTACAGATTGGCAACCAAATATCGAATCTGTTATACGGAAAATCACTTGAGCAATGCTTGGGAAAAAAGCAGAAAATCAGTTCTGTATCCTCTGACTACCATAAACACAGACATTTCTGTATTAAAATGCCGTGTAATCTTGAAGATATAAAAGGCGACAAAAAATCTATAGAAAACTATACCTATATTATAAATATGATAAAACATGGGAAGCAAGAGAAGTTTTCTATAGATATAATCTAATAATTAAACCTCCAGCATATTACTAAGTACGTGCCCGTTTGAAATGTTCAGCGGTCTAAGCCCACATCACTACTTTAGGCGTGTAGGCTAAGTTAGGTACACCCTAGGTGTGTACCTAAGTTTGACACATGCCTGTACATCTACTATGTGGAGACGCCATTACTGCGCATTCGCTGCAGGCTTCTCAGCCGCTACATCCACAACTACCACATCATCCACCTTCTTCAGTAGCTTATCTGAGTATTTTGTTGCCTCCACGAGATACGCATGGTCCTTCGGAAGAAGAGCCTTGACGGCAGACAAGCATGCGGGTAGACAGGCTCTCCAATGTGCGGGCTTTCTCAGATCCAGTTTCCCAGACGCAGCAGAAAGAAGCAGATCCACCGATACGGATACGGCGGACATAACACTTTCCTCAAATGCCCTCTTCGTTTCTGCATCGGCTAATCCAGTCAAAGTGTCTAGTCCACCCGAAGCATCTAGACCCTTCTTGAGTGTCAGAAGGAGCATGGCCTTCTTCTCGGAGCCGGATAGACCTACCAGCTTCTGGATCTTCACAACGAGTATCGTAGCAATCTGAATGACCTCACCGGCGTCCAGAACACCGTCCGCTTTCGCAATAATAAACGCATTACGGGTTTCTTTCACGAGCTCCTCGAGGGGGGTTAGCGACATTTCTATACGATGGATAGTTTTTGTTCCTTAGATGGCTACTTTAAAAGTGTATACGTAGATGCTCATATTCAAGGAATAGCACTCGTGCGCAGAGTAGAGACAGCAGCAGCGATGCGATCTATGGCGGCTGTGAGAGTTCTCGGTATAGGGGCAACCCAGTTTCCAGATGTTGCGGGCATATAAGAGATTGCGGCTGTGTTTATATAGGCATTTGTACCAACTATAGGGGGAATAGAACGATTACCAAATATATATGGAGCTGAATTTGCTGAAGGTAATACAGATGTAATTATTGTGTTATTTGTCCAATTAATTCCATCTCTTGATATTGCAACCACATAATTCAAATAATCTCCTCCTGCAATAAAGATAGAACCATTCCATACAATACTTGCTACACTATTACTAAATAAAGTATTTGCGCTAGATGATGCCGTCCAATTAATTCCATCCGTGGAATATATAATACGATTTGCGGAATAACTCCCAACAACCCAAATTGAGCCGTTCCAAACTATACAATTTACACTTGCTTGATAAGCAAGCACACCTTGTGTGAGTAGGGCTGCTGCACGAACGGTCCATGTAGTTCCATTAGAAGACGAATAAAGACTTGTACCATTTCCAGCAGATCCTAAAAGTATCATCTGTCCATTTGAAGCAAGTTTACTTGAAACAGAGGGAGAAGGGTCTAAAAGTGTTAACCAAGTAATTCCATCTGTTGAATATATTAATTTAGTAAGATAACCAGCCAAAAAAATAGAGCCATTCCAACTAACTCCATAAATCACACTATTTAGAATTGCGTATGCAGAAGACGATGCGGTCCAATTTATTCCGTCATAGGAGTATGCAAGTGAGGCGGATGTTCCTTGACCTACTGCTACAAAAACGCTCCCATTCCACGCAACCTGATAGACATTATTGTTTAAAATTGCTGTTCCTGATGCAGATGCAGTCCAATTAATTCCATCATAGCTGTAAGCTAAAGTGCTTGTAGAAGTTACAGCTATAGCTGCAGCAACCCATATTAAACCATTCCAAACAAACCAACTGTTTTGCCCTGTTGAAAAAACGCTGCTAGGCGATTTATACCATTCTATACCATCATATGAATAGGCAAGGCTAGTACTCATCCCGCCCACACAGAATTTAGATGTCACTTGACGATTTATGCGATTTAGATTTGATAAATTTGGAATACGACGGCTTGCAACTGAAGAGCCATCTGTAGTAGCGACTGCAGTATTTGCAGATGTGAGAGCAGACCAAGTTATTCCATCTGTGGAAGTAACAAATGCATATGAACCGTAACCAGTAGAAGCAACAAATCGTATGCCGTTCCACCCTATACTGCTTCCCGCAGCTGTAATGAGTGAATTTCCACTTGCAGATGCCGTCCAAGTAATTCCATCGGAAGAATATATGACACGATTTGTAGAATTATAGGCACCTAAGATAACCCATCTAATTCCATTCCACTCAGCACCTGCCACACCATTTCCATTCCCTATTAAACTTGAAGCAGAGGCTGATGCCGTCCAAAATAATCCATCATAGGAATATATTACTTGGTAATTCGCGGTTGAACCTAAACCTAACCAAATTGTTCCATTCCAAACATACTTATTAATATAGGCGTTCGGCGCACTCGTATTTAAATTCCATAAAATTCCGTCATACGAATATAAGTGATAATTTTGAACACCGCCTGCATAGGATGAAGCAATAGAAATGAATCCATTGGAGCCGACAGCGGTTCCTTCTATATTATATATGAAGGTAGCAAGCCCACTTCTAGTAACGTCGGTATTTATCCAATTAATTCCATCATAGGAATAGATAATTGCTGCATTATTAACTCCACTGATTGCTGTACTTAAACCAACAGCAATCCATACATTTCCATTCCATACAAGATCAGTACATCTAGTATTCAAAAGAGATACAGCAGAAGATGCAACAGTCCAATTAATTCCATCAAATGAATAAGATATAGTATTTGAAGAACTATATTTACCGGATACCCATACATATCCATTCCAAACTGTCACTCGAAATCCGTTATTCTGTGAAATTGTAGATGCAGATACAAACCATGTAAGTCCATCATATGAATATATTATTTTCGAGGAAATATCCCCACCGGATGCGACCATGAAATTCTCCGTCAGTGCGTTTGAAGCTGGACCTGTTGCGCCCGTATTCCCGGTTGGACCACCTGAAGGACCTGTAGGACCAGTTGCGCCTGTTGATATGGCTGCGCCATCTCTCCCAGTAGGACCTGTCGAGCCTGTGGGGCCTGTTGCGCCTGTTGGACCTGTTGTTCCTGTTGGACCAGTTGCTCCTGTTGGACCAGTTGCTCCTGTTGGACCTGTTGCTCCTGTTGGACCTGTTGTTCCTGTTAGACCTGTTGCACCTGTTGGACCTGTTGCACCTGTTGGACCTGTTGCACCTGTTGGACCTGTTGTTCCTGTTGGACCTGTTACTCCTGTTGGACCCGTTACCCCTGTTGGACCCGTTGCACCTGTTGGACCTGTAGCATTTCCCATAATAACTTGGTAGACCCAGTCGTTTCCGGAACTCGCTGTCAACTTACGGATATTGGTATTGCCTGCGTCCGTTACATAAATATTATTTCCATAGACAACGAGCCCTGCAGTATTTGAAAACGTTGCAATTGTTCCAACGCCATTCGTATTACCTGTGGTCGTTCCGTTAGAACCCCCTCCAGCAATCGTTGTAACAACTTGCGATTCAATATTTACTTTACGGATTTTCATACCAGTAGAAAAATCAGATACAAACAGATTACCAGCCCCGTCATAGGTTATACCTTGACCCTGAATATCAGCCTGAAAGCTAAACAGCGCATTTGTCCCCACGCCATCCGCGTATCCACTTGTCGTTCCATTTGCACCACCACCTGCTAGAACAGAGGAGGTCTGTGTTGCAATGACGGATTTTACAATTCTGTCTCGATTGCAATCTATTGTAAACAAATTGCCAGAAGTATCAGCTGCTATAGATCCTGTAAATGCAAATCCCGTTATGAACGCGGTTGTCACTGCATTTGTCGTTAGATTGTAGGCGTCTATGAATGTATTATCTCTATACGTAACATACAAAACTCCTGCATAGTGTGCTATACCAATTCCGGAAGCTTGTAAGCCTCCAGACGACGGTGTGAGCGTCGTTATATTACCCACTGTATCAATCTTCGTAATTACTGCACCAGGGTTTCCATAATTTATACAATAAATATTTCCACTATTGTCTATTGTAAAAGTGATTGGCCATGATGAGAGCGTTGCGATGACTGTTCCAGAATCAGGTGTTCCTGCAGTAACTATATATTTGACAATTGTATTATTCCCTTGTGAAGCTACGTAGAAATTCGTTCCCGCTGTATTAAATATACAGCCACGTGGTCCATTCAGTAATCCGCCCGTAATAAATGTGGACGCAGTATATCCTCCATTGACTGTGAACGTATACAGAAACGAATTAGACGTATTGAGATACTGAAGCCCTAAAGCGCCGTTCTGTGTAAAAGGACTGACTGTTCCGACCTGTACACCTGAACCAGTGGGACCCAAAGAGCCTGTGGCGCCTGTGAAGCCTGTGGTGCCTGTGGTTCCTGTGGCGCCTGTGAAGCCTGTGGTGCCTGTTGGGCCTGTTGGGCCTGTGAAGCCTGTGACGCCTGTTGGACCCGTTGCTCCCGTTGGACCCGTGTTCCCCGTTGGACCCGTGTTTCCAGTCGAACCCGTGTTCCCCGTTGGACCTGTTGGTCCCGTTGAGCCTGTTGGACCCGTTGGTCCTGTTTCTCCTGTTGGACCCGTTGCTCCTGTTGGTCCCGTGTTCCCTGTTGGACCAGTTGGTCCTGTTTCTCCTGTTGGACCCGTTGCTCCTGTTGGTCCTGTGTTCCCCGTTGGACCCGTTGGTCCTGTATTTCCTGTTACACCCGTTGGACCCGTTGGTCCCGTCCAACCTGTAAAGCCCGTCACACCTGTCCATCCAGTCGGACCCGTACCAGGATTCCATAAAATCGTCGTGTGTGTATGAGAGAGTTTATTCGAGCGGAAATAGGCTGTAATAGAGTGTCCTGCGCCAATAAAGACCGCATACAGCTTGATTCGGATCAAATAGCTCACATCAGGCAGAACTATTGCGGGAACGTATAGGGTATCAATATAGTTCGTGTTGGTTGTGTAAACCGACGTTGCATTCGTGCTATCTCCAGCGGACACGAGTGTTTCCGTCAAACCGTTTGAAGTAACATAGTACACACTGAAATAGAATTTTACATTGTCTAGATCGTCGTCGGAACTTGCATATAAATTCACGTCCCACAGACCACTGATAATACTGGGTGTAGTGAGAATACCCGAGGGCATTGTGAATGTTCCCAACAAGTATGCATTGTTTGCTGCTTGAGGGCCCGATGTGATTGTTGTTATAGCCGATGTATCAGGAAGGTCGGGCAAAGTTCCTGTTTGAGGTGCAGCGCCTCCTGCCGTATCTAAAAAGAGTGAGAGTCCACCTGAAATACCGTTGAATCCCATAGGTCCTGTTTTCCCTGTTGGACCAGTATTCCCGGTAGGTCCCGTTGGTCCCGTTGCGCCTGTTGGACCCGTGTTTCCCGTTGGACCCGTGTTTCCCGTTGGACCCGTTGGTCCCGTTGCGCCTGTTGGACCAGTTGGTCCTGTATTCCCTGTTACACCCGTTGGACCCGTGTTTCCTGTAGGTCCTATTGGACCCGTTGGTCCTGTATTCCCTGTTACACCCGTTGGACCCGTATTCCCTGTTGGACCCGTGTTCCCCGTTGGACCCGTGTTTCCAGTCGGCCCCGTGTTCCCTGTCGGTCCATTCAATCCTCCGTAAGGAAGTGCTAGCCAAGCCCGAACTCCATCACCTATCTTGAATTGACCCGAATTGGTTTCATATCCCATTTCTCCAACGGCTAAAACAGGATTGGTACTGCTCCATTCTGAAGCTGTAGCCCTCCTAAGTTGTATCTGAACATAGGGCATGCGTTCTCTATACTAAGAGAACAAAAGCCCCCATACACACTAAACTAACCGAATATCTGCGTTACGAACATAGTTGGAAAGAAATCCTTCAATCGCTACCTGCGAAATCAAATTTCCGTTCGGAAAGGTCGTTACGCTTCGCGTAGATAGAAACATCTGTCCCAGAATTACTTTCGACCCTGTGACAGAAACGGATTGTGTGTAGGAATACAGGGGTGGGTCGGACGTGCTTCTGTTATCATTGGAACTGGTAGTAATCGTATTTATTATCGGCTGTGTAATCGTAAACCACAAATAACAAATCGTCGGATTTGTCAAGCCGTATTTTTGATTCACCCAATAGAATCCGCCTCTACCTTGATTCGGAGTCGTGTACGTCCCTGAAAAATTCGCGTTGGACCCGAAGGGTGACCCCGCCATACCCACATTCCCACTGTTCTTCCATTCAGCGACAGCCGAAGCCGTCGTAAATCCCAGCGCAACCTGTGGCCACACATTCGCTTCACTGACAAAATAGTTGGACCCTATTGTCCCATAGGGTACAGTCGTCGCTCCAAAAGAAACAATATTTCCTTCATTCCACATATTAAAACCTCCGTCGTATATCGTAGAGGGTGAGCCGTCAAACACATAGTTATAGAACGTGGGAAATGCCGATACTGCAAGTGAATATGCACTAGTTTTATGCCAGTTCGAAAAGGACGCAAAATCTATAGAGTCAAATGGGGGTGCTCTGGACCGTCCGTAGCCGAATTGGCCTGCAAGGCTCATATATAACGGCATCCCTCCTATTTAACCAAAACTTGTTATTTGCGACAAAACTATCCAGACGGACCCAGTGTAATAGAGTGTGAGCGACTGAACCTCAGTCTTATTCGCATTTACGGGAGGAATGAAGCCGTTTGGCCACTTTACCGTCTGGGAAACCCCTCCAATCTGTATGACACTCGCATAGTATGGTGCGGCACCCTGCTCAAGAATCAGAACGACCACGTAACTTCTATTGCCTGTTATCGGGAGATTAGTTATGTTACAGGTGAAATTTGCCGTTATTCCGGTGTGGTAGAAAATTCCGCCCGCCAGCCAGTTATGTACGACAACGCCGGCCGCACCCGTAATTGCGCTAGAATATTCCTGAATTTGTTGGACGGCGAGTGTTCCGTTCACGGTGAGCGAATTCACGTTCGTTGGAACGGGTCCTGTCATCCCTGTGGGACCTGTATTTCCTGTGGGACCATTTAGACCTCCATAATTCAGTGAATTCCATCCCGTATTCCCCCGCCCAATTTTAAATTGCCCAGAGTCGGTTTCATAACCAAGTTCACCCACAGCGAGTACAGGATTCACTATCGCCCAACTCGTCGCCACGTCATGTCGAAGTTGTAGGATAATATTTGCACCATTGTATGCACCAGATGGCCCCGTGTTTCCTGTAATGCCCGCTCCACCGCAATTAAAGGCTGGCCCATCCGTATAGGTCATCGTTGCGACCCCCCCGTCAAATATGTAATATGTAATGGGGCCTGTGAATCCTGTGGACCCAGTAGGACCAGTTGCTCCCGTCAGACTAGCTGTTCCAGGTATACCGATTGGTCCGGTCCAACCTGTAGGTCCGGTAGGTCCGATGGGCCCTGTTACGCCGCTAGGACCTGTTGACCCTGTCGATCCCGTTTCGCCTGTTGGTCCCGTTGTTCCAGTTACACCCGTTGGACCTGTCGGTCCTGTCCATCCCGTCCAACCTGTATAGCCAGATGGGCCCGTGACACCTGTAGCGCCAGTTGACCCAGTCGGCCCCGTTGGACCGGTACTCCCTGTAACACCCGGTGGACCAATTTTTCCTGTGGCTCCAGTTATTCCCGTCCAACCTGTCCAACCTGTAGGCCCTATTGAACCCGTTATTCCTGTAGGCCCCGTCGAGCCCGTCCATCCCGTCGCCCCCGTATATGTTGCGTCGCCAGGTATTCCTTTTGGTCCCGTAATCCCTGTTGGACCGGTTACACCTGTTGGACCTGTAAATCCGGTTGCTCCCGTGGATGTTGCAGCCCCATCTCGCCCAGTAGGTCCCGTCTGCCCCGTTGGTCCTGTCATACCTGTAGGTCCCGTTGCACCCGTGTTTGTAGCCTCACCGGACGCACCTGTAGACCCTGTTTGTCCAGTCGGTCCTGTTGGTCCTGTCCAGCCCGTCCAACCAGTGTATCCTGTAGTTCCGGTCACACCCGTAGGTCCTGTTGCACCTGTATTTATAGCCTGTCCTGCTGGCCCAGTCCAACCTGTGACACCCGTTGGGCCTGTTTGACCTGTCCAGCCAGTCGAACCTGTCCAACCCGTGCAGCCTGTGACGCCTGTCCAACCCGTTGGTCCTGTCCAGCCCGTAGGACCAAGAACATAGTCTAGTTGTGTAAACGTCACTCCACCGGATACAGAGGTATCTCCACCAACATCGTTTACAAAAACAAGGGTGACTACATTACTCGCAGAAGACACAACTACGCAGTTGAATTCACATGCATATACATTATCCACTGCTGTAGTTGAAAACAGGAAACGATGCAAGGTACTTGTGCCGTTGCGTCGTATCTCTACGGAGTGTGCGCCTGCAGAGCTCGAATACAGAATACCGCTTATCAAGTAGGTTAAAGTAGTTATTGTACCATTTGTTAGTGTTCCTGAGCCAGTATTATAGGTGGACGCAATAGACCCAACTGATAATGAACTATTATACGTATCAAACACAATTACATCCTCTGCACCCGAAAGAATGCTCTGATTTGCGGACAAGTAATAGGCTGCTGTTGGGAGTGTATTTCCGAAATACATGGGGCCTGTTGGCCCTGTTGACCCACTTACGCCCGCTGCGCCTGTTGGTCCTGTTTGTCCTGTTGGACCTGTAGGTCCAGTTTTTCCTGTTGGCCCCGATACTCCTGTATTGCCGGTGTAGCCTGTAATACCCGTTGGACCCGTAACACCTGATGGACCCGTCCAACCCGTCCAACCAGTCGGTCCAGTCGCGCCCGTATTTACCGCGAGTCCTTGAAGGCCGGTTGGCCCCGTTGCTCCCGTAGATCCCGTTGGCCCCGTTGAACCCGTATCACCCTTCGCTCCAATTGTATCAAAAGATACATTAAATACGGAATTAATGAGTGGTGTTGATACATTTCCTGATAAATAGGTTACACCAAAGGTCCAATAGGTAAAAAAATTCCCTATAGAATCTACAGAATAGATTTCCTCCACGAGTGTAACAATATTCACAAGATGTATGATACTGCCCGCACCTATTCGAGAATAAAATCCACTTTTAATAACACCTGTAGAATCAATAGAGTTCAGTTTGATTACAGTCGTGTTAGACAAATCCGCATTATCTACCGAAAACTTCCCAGACGTCGGATTCGTGTTTGTAGTATTTCCCAGAATATAGGTGGATGTATTTATGGAGGGGCCAGTAGCACCCGTTGGTCCCGTCGACCCAGTATAGCCACTAGGTCCAGTTTCTCCCATGAGGCCAGTTGGGCCTGTGGCTCCTGTCCGCCCTGTCCAGCCAGTACGGCCCGTAGGCCCTGTGACCCCAGATGCACCAGTTTGCCCCGTTGGACCCGTTCCACCAGTCCAGCCTGTAGGGCCAGTAGGTCCCTCTATACCAGTAGGTCCAATTCCTCCAAGAGGGGCGAAATGGACATTTCGAACTGTTGCACCAGGATCACGAATCGTTACGTCTAAATACAGGGCGGCAGAGCCATAGGAACGCAGTGTACTGTAGACTGGTGTGGTGTCTTTATAATATATAACAGTGTATCCGTCATAGTATATCCCCAGTTGCGTTGTGGACGTGTAGGAGCCAATGCTACTCTGATTGACGCCGCTCTCTACCACGTATAGGTCACTTGCAGAGCCGCATAAGTAGCCATATTGGATGTTGGAAAATGAGGTTGCAGCGGTCGGATTTTCACTAAAGCCCGCAGAGCAGGATGCGCTAGTCTGAAGAGTCTGGAATGTTATGAAAGCTCCCTGCCGATAACCTTCCACAGAATATGCATTTGCATCCCAGGCCTGTATAGCCGTGCTGGGCTTGGAAACCGTAGACCCATTATTTACAACAAGGCCGTTTGTCTTCCATGTAAAAAGTCCACCATATGCGCCAGTAGGACCCGTGCCAGAGGAATTGGAGAGTTCCTGTATAGTAGATGGCAGATACGGTAGGGGGAAATTCTCTTTAGCGCCTTGTGTGCTAATCACTTGAAATATGGACTCCCAAATACGCAAACCATTTCCATCGGCGGCCTGAATAAGTCCTGTTGAAATCGGAAGTTGTGTATTGGAATCAATCGTATAGACAAGTTGAGAAAATATATCTACTGTTTGATTTGGTGTCGTCATATCTTCTATTATTTGTCTTTTTATTAGTGGAACTCTTGTACCGCGATATGCTGAAGTTAAGTACCGGCATGTGCCAAAGTTACCGTTATGTGCTTAAGTTAAGTACCCCTTTAAGGGGTACTTATTTTATGCCTACATGCCTGCCGGTATCTGCCAAACTTAGCAATGCGCTCACGCTATCAAAAGAAATACTGCGCAAGTATAGAATGACGCTTGGAGGCGGACTATTACAGTTAGTAGCACAGGGAAAACAGGATGTATTCCTCACAGGGAATCCCCAAATTACTTGGTTCAAAATGGTTTACCGGCGCTATACGAATTTCTCGGTTGAATCACAGGCCATTTATTTTGATGGTACACCTGATTTCGGAAAACGGCTTACATGTGTAGTTCCGAGACGTGGTGATTTGCTTGGACCTCTCCTTTTAGAAATTACACTCCCACAAATAAAATACAAAGCAGGCACATATATAAATACTGACGGCAATGCAACTACGGCCACATTTACTGGCTCTGTTAGTGCTACAATACTCACTGTAACGGCTATGAGCACAGGTCCGCCGGCATCACCCCCAATAGAAGAGGGTATGTACTTAATAGGCTCTGGAATTACACCAGGAACTCAAATAATTAGCAGTGGTACTGGAACTGGTGGAGTAGGAACATATACAGTGAGCGTATCATATATGGGAACAGTTTCAGTAAATGAAGCAACAACAAAAACATTTATTGTCCAAGACCAAAATGACAAAGCCTCATATATCACCAATCTCGGTCATGCTATGATTGAAGAGGTTTCGGTGGAAATCGGAGAGCAGGAAATAGACAAACAAACCGGGGAATGGATGCACATATGGTCTAAACTCTCTACGCAGCCGGGCGTTCAAGCAGGATTTAATGATATGGTATACAACTATGCTGACGGAGTTGCGCCACCATCTACACAACCTGTACTCGACAATTCTGTTTCTATTGGTGGCTCAACATATCAATATGGAGCTGTAAAACTCTATGTTCCTCTTCAGTTCTGGTTCAATAAAAATCCGGGTCTATATCTTCCCCTCTTGGCTCTACAATATCACCCCATACGACTCAATTTGAAACTCAGGCCACTATCACAACTCATACAATTCTACGACACGAATTGCTCTAATAATGCAGCCTGTGCAAATCCCCCAGAACTCGAGCCAGCCAAAATTATAGACCTCCGTTTGTATGGAGACTTTGTAAATTTGGACACAGAGGAACGTCGCAGATTTGTTTCCAATTCGCATGAATATCTTATAGAACAGATTCAATATACACCAAATATAAGCATTCCTGACAAGACAACTACGGCAATGGTGTCCCTCGATTTCAATCACCCTTTACGAGAAATCATCTGGATTATTCAGCGGGACTGTATGACTACAGTGAATGACTGGTTCAACTATTCACCCCTATCTACATTTCTGGGAGAGTCCGGTAACAATTCAATAAATATGCTCCAACAGGCTCTCTTACAATTAGACGGCTACGACCGGTTTGAGGTTCGCGACGCAGGATATTTCCGACTTGTGCAGCCGTATCAATACCATACGAACGTTCCGACAGACACATTTATTTATTGCTATTCGTTCGCAATTCGTCCCGAGGAACTTCAGCCGTCGGGTTCATTGAACGCTAGTCGCATTGATTCGATGAATCTACAGATTGCTTTGAGGCCAGATCCGCCCTCCACGCTAACTGACCAGTCAGATCCGAGATATGTTCCTATACGTGGTAATGCACATATTCGGATTTATACAACGAACCACAACATTTTACGAATTGTTAATGGGTTCGGTGGGCTTCTTTTCAAGATCTAAATATTCGTTGGGCGTTATAGGAGGATGAACGGAAATAGTGACCCAAAGATAGGTTCTAATTTTTTTGATAAACTAATTTCTCAAGGTGTCAAGTTTGATTCAGGGTCATCGACCGGCTGGTATCTTCTTGCCTTTCTGGCCGCTTGTCCAGGAATTGGGCAACTTGGGCTCAATCACTATATGGTTGACCAGCCCGCAGTTGCGGCGGCGAAAGCGATCTCTCTGCCTCTTTCCTATTTACTCATGATTGTTCTACTCCCGTATTTGCCTCTTGCCATACAAGGAAATTGGCTATTTTGGGTAGCAGGATTGGGTCCGTGGTATATTTTTGATATAATACAGGCGGCCACAGGATACGAAATTGGATATTATTCCATGCTGGACTATGAGTTCATACCACTCGGTGGGGCTGAAGGTCGTGCTGGTGGAATGGCTGGAGAATGGACATTAACATTAACGAAACTGAACATCCTATTTACGGCATTCGCCGGGTCGGGGCAGATGCTGAAATATATACTACCTGATTCGAACCCCGATATCGGGAATTATATTTCCTACCTGGGTGCAGGTCTTTTGACTGTATCATTGGCTGCCACGTTATTTGCAAGGAAAGATGTTGCGCCGGCCGGCTATGGGCTGTTGTCCGGCGGATCCCAAGGACAACTCCCCTCCCTATCCACAATTCTCGACGGACTCCCTGCACAGAATGGCGGAGGAGACATGTCCCCCCTATTTTTACAAGGACTTGGCTTCATTGCCCTCACAGGAATCACTCTTGGCCTAATAAGGTCTAAACAATAGGGACTATTCTAAAATAGAATGAAGTATCTAATGACTCAAGAAGAGTTTGAAGTGCTTATTGGTCGCGCAGACCCTACGGACGAAATCCCTGAGCCTCCCGAAGCCACCGTCGTCTATTTCACAGCGACATGGTGTGGTCCTTGTCGCTCCGTGCGCACGGCAGAGTTGGAGGAGGGTCTGAAAGGAGTACAATGGCTGAAATGTGACGTGGACCAGAACGACTACACTCCTGGGTACTGTCAAATTCGCAGTATTCCCAGTTTTCTTGTTGTAAAGAACAAGAGGGTTATGGGGAAGTTTTCCTCTACGAGCACGGAGACCATTCTTGCGAATGTTGCGAGACTTCTGAATGGCGAGGAACTTGCGTGATTTTCTCCCAAAGAATAGGGATGAGTTCCAACACCTACGATATTGTAATCATAGGTGCTGGAATGGCGGGTCTCTATGCGGCCGTGGAATTGGCGAAACGGCAACCGAAGAGGCGTATTTGTCTTGTGGATAAGTATAAATTCATTGGGGGACGCGCCTTTACGTATAAGGGAACGGTGAACGGTGTCCAATATCAGTGGGAAGAGGGGGGTGCAAGGATTTCTATGAAGCATAAACTTCTCATGGGACTCTTTAAAAAATACGGGCTGACGACGGTGCCTATAGAGGGCTTCAGTCAGTACAAAGAGTCCGGTGCATATCCCATAGAGCCCCCCCTATTTGACGAATGCCGCGCGATATTCTTGGAGCCTCTTGAGCATCTTCCCGAGCCTACTCTGGGCCAAACGACAATTCAGGCTCTTTTGAGGCGGTTTGTGAAACCGGCGACCCTAGAGACCTTTTTGAATCGCTACCCTTATCGCGCAGAGTTCTCCACTTTGCGTGCGGACTTAGCACTCCAAGTATTCCGAGAGGAGTTTGGACCGAACGAAAAGTATGTGGTGTGCAAGGAAGGTCTCTCGGAACTCGTTGCAAGAATGCAAACCGATTTTTTGAAACGGGGTGGGACTCTACTCACACAACACGAACTCCTTGAAATGCAGGACACAACCCATGCCGTTTTCAAGAAAGGTCCTCCGTCCGAGGGGGAGAGTCGCCCTGACGTAGTTCTGGACTCCCCGAAATTCGTATTCGCGCTTCCGCTAGAGGCCATAAAACGGCTCACTGTATTCAAGGACTGGGCGACACTCAACCATCTCGTCATGAGGCCGCTTCTACGTGTCTTTGCGGTCTTTCCACCGAGTCCAAACAAGAAACTGTGGTTTCATGATTTACCGAAAATTGTCACGGCCCAGACACCCCGATTCATCATACCACAGAGTATAGAAAACGGCTCCATACAGATTTCTTACACAGATTCGGAAGATGCTGAACCTCTTATGCGCATTTTAGACGAACAGGACGGTGAAAGGAAACTCGGTAAAAAACTCGTGGAGGATCTTCGAGTGCTGTTTGGTGACCGGAACATTCCTGACCCTCTGTTTGTAAAGGCCTATCCTTGGCCTCACGGCGTAACCTATTGGCGACCCGGTGCATATGACCCGTATGCGGAAAGTCGTCGGGCTAGTCACCCCTTTCCGAAAGAACGGCCAGGGTGGTTCGTCTGCGGCGAATCGTTCAGTGTTCATCAGTGTTGGATTGAGGGGGCCTTAGAGCATGCGGCGTCCACCTTGTATCATATTTTACGAAAGCATTAGCAGATATGGACATTCATCTACTTCTCGCCGTATTTCATATAGCACTCGTGGTTCCCCTCTTCCTATTTGTAGGATTCCAGCGCGCAGCGACTCCAGAATGGGTATACCATGTGCTGTTTGGCCTTGGTATTGTGCTTCTCGTGTATCATGGGGCCAAGGCCGCCATACGGATTATGGCGAGGTCGGCCTCTGCCTGGATAAACGTGTTCCATGCGGGTCTTATCGCACCCCTATTGATATATATTGGATATCTGGGAAAGAAAACGGAACGTCCGGCGTATGAGTTGCTTCTTATTGCGGGATTCGGTGCTCTCGGCTATCATCTGAAAAATCTGCTCACAATCACACAAACATTTATAAAGGATGATTGAGGTTGCTGCGACATTTTCACAATATATAATATGAAGAAGATTCATTCTTCGTATTATATAATACTTATTATCGCATGTCTATTACTTATGTACTACATTCGTTCCTGTGAAGGATTCCAGAACGAAGAGCCGACTCCTCCTCTAAAACGTTTCGCTCTTATCATACGCGGAGAGGCATTCCGAAAGGGGAATCAAAATAATCGGGATGACGGTAAGTCTGAATCCTATAACGAGCAAAAAGAGGCCTGTGTTACACATATGGCATTGGTACGGCGCATAGAATCGCTCGCCTACAAGGTGGACATATACATAGACAGTTACCATACACAGTTTGATAAAGACCTTCTAGAATGGTACGGAAACCATGTGAAAGATTCGCGATTTCACACAACAAAATTCGCCTCTCAACGAATGCTGATAAAAGATTCGCTAGACATGTTGAAAGATAACCTCGATATGTATGATGCGCTAATGATTTTACGGACGGATTTATTTCTAAAGGAGCGTTTCATCAACGAATATAATCCTAGCACACCGACCGTCCAATTCCCGTTCATCATGTGGACCTTAAATATACGAACACCAGATGGAAATCCAATGGTTACTGATACAATTTTCCATTTCCCTAAAAAATACTATGACAAATTATATGGATTATATGACGGAAAAAGTTGGGGAAACACGAATCATGCATTTTTAGATGTTGTTCCGCTAGAGTACGAAAAGGAGTATTCTCTGATGACGAAACATTTTCACGATTCCGATTCTGCGAAGGACTTTAATCCTTACTACCGAATGATTGGGCGTACAGAAAGCACAAATTGGCATGACGGAGAGGACAAGGAATTTCCGAGAGATTTCTAAAGCGCCTGCAAGTCCTTCAAACGTCGCGCAGTATCTAGATCCTTTATATCAATACACGACAACGCATGATAATAAAATGCTGTCGTGGACTTCGTGTTCTTTCCACAAACCCTACATGTATTTCCGGACTCACCGGCATTTAAGAGCGCATGTGCATCTTTTGCGCAGTGTTTTCGGATAAAATGTATGAGCAGATTTGCCTTTGTTAATGTGCCCTTGAATTCACATCCAGGCATATTACACTTCATTAGTTTTTCATCCTCCTTGCTATGTTGAGCGCGACGGTGTAATTCCAATGTGGATGCGTGAAGAAACTCCCTCTTACAAAAGGGACATTCATATGGCAAACGACTTTCGTGCTTCTTCAAATGATAGTGCATGGTGTTCTGGTTTTTCTTCGTAACATTACAATGGGGGCAAACGTAGAGGCCGGCCGTATTTTTCCTATAGGAAAATGTCATCGTTCATATTGGCTACAGACCACTCTAGGCTTCAAATTTTGTTGCGAGCGGTTTAAACTTAAATGTATATGGCCGATTAGTATGGTGACTATACTTACACTATCAATTGGCCATGACTTCTGTAAGGCCCTACAGGATTGTTTGCAGTCTAAGAGGCTCTACGCAGGAAGACATGGATACACGTATACAGAGGGTGGTGAAACCTATTGGGATAGGAATCGCCCGATTCCATGGTCCAAGGTACCCTTTGTCCTTTCTGAATTATCTAAACTTCCGGATGGAGCGCTACTCTGGCTTTCCGATGCTGACGTTCTCATAACGAACCCGGCTCTCTCGATAGAAGAACATATTCTTCCTTACTTTCCCGCAACGAAGGATATGCTGATGACGGTGGATTCTTGTGGCCATTTGAATTCTGGAAATATGTTTATGCGTAATTCCCTCTGGCTCCGGGACTTTTGGAGGCGTGTGGGAGAGCAGACAGACCTCTTGTATCATATATGGTGGGAAAACGCAGCCATTATTAAATTGCTGGAACAGAATCCAATGGACCTAAAACATGTGGAAATAACCTCTGACCACACACGGTTCAATTCCTATTTACAGGGTCTTCCTGGTAAAAAATTGTGGTGTCCGAGTGATTTTCTCGTACATTTTGCAGGCGTGTATGACCTGGAAAGAATTCAGACTCTCGTGGGGGTAATTCGGCTCGGAAAAATTCCGAGACTCTCTCTCAAAGACACGCGAAAAATCTCATATATAAGTATAAATGAACTCTAGTTCTACCCTCCCCTCGTTGCCTGGAATGGGTCCGTTACCTGGAATGGGTCCGATGAATAATAGAACGAGTACTACTTCTACTATGTCTGGTGGCCGTCGTAAAAAGAGAAATCGTACTAAGCGGCGCCGTCAGAGTGGGGGTCAGATGTCCATGTCCACACAGTCTGTGCCCATGATGAGAGGGGGGCAGACGTCTACCATGCCAAAAATGATGGGGGGGCAGACGTCTACCATGCCAAA
>Ga0209596_1000068_pt1 | contig 89540 bp, 85 predicted proteins | sample M_130807_MF_Meta_FD_187314 | JGI IMG/M metagenome (GOLD analysis project Ga0209596, IMG submission 187314) | Freshwater microbial communities from Lake Montjoie, Canada to study carbon cycling - M_130807_MF_MetaG (SPAdes) (version 2) | ecosystem: Environmental > Aquatic > Freshwater > Lake...
ACCCTTACCTTTGCCCTATGATTAATTTTGAAAGTTTTACCTTATCTAATGGTTTAAAAGTAGTAGTACATGAAGATAAAAGCACCCCAATGGCTGTACTTAATGTTATTTATAATGTGGGTGCAAAAGATGAAAACCCCAACAAAACAGGCTTTGCACATTTGTTTGAACATCTTATGTTTGGTGGTAGTATAAACATACCCGAGTACGATGAGCCTTTACAAAAAGCTGGTGGAGAAAATAATGCCTTTACCACTAACGATTTAACTAATTATTATTGCCAATTACCTGCCGAAAATATTGAAACAGCTTTTTGGTTAGAGAGTGATAGAATGTTATCACTAGCATTTGGAAAAAAAAGTTTAGAAGTACAACGTAAAGTTGTTTGCGAAGAATTTAAAGAGCATTATATAAACAAACCCTATGGCGATGTGTGGCATAAAATGAGGGAGTTGGCCTACACTACACACCCCTACAAATGGATGACGATTGGTGCATCGCTAAAGCATGTTGAAGACGCTACATTGGAAGACGTAAAAAACTTCTTTTTTAAACATTATACACCTTGCAATGCAATAGTAGTTGTGGCAGGTAATATAACGTTAGAGCAAGTAAAAACCTTATCAGAAAAATGGTTTGGTCCAATACCTGCTGGCGAAAAATACGAACGTAATTTACCACAAGAGCCTAAGCAAACCGCCCCTCGTAAGCAAGAAATAAAAGCTAATGTACCGCTTGATGCGTTATATAAATGTTGGCATATTTACCCAAGGTTAGATGATAGATATTATGTGGCCGATTTAATTACCGAAATAATGAGTGGTGGTGGCTCATCAAGATTATACCAAAGTTTGGTAAAAGAAAAACAACTGTTTAGTAATATAGAATGCTACCACCTAGGAAGTACCGATGTTGGCTTACTTACCATTGAAGGTAAATTAGTAAAAGGAGTAAAAATGGAAGATGCAGAAGCTGCCATTAACGAAGAAATAATAAAACTGCAACAAGGCATTACCGATAAAGAATTAGAAAAAGTAAAGAACAAAACAGAAAGCATGATGGCATTTGAAGATATGAGTGTGATGAATAGAGCCACTAGTCTTGCTATGTACGAACTGCTTGGAGACGCTAATTTAATTAATACCGAATTAGAAAAATACAGAGCCGTTACAGCCGAGCAATTAATTGAAGAAAGTAAAATAATATTTGATGAAAATAATAGTAATACGCTGTATTACTATTCAAACAACTAAGTAGAATGGATAGAAGTATAACACCACTAATAAAGGATGCAGTAGAATTTGAGTTGAAATTAAAACCCTATCAACAATATACACTAGCTAATGGCGTAAATGTATTTGCAATAGATGCTGGTGCACAAGATGTGTTGCAGGTAGAGTTAGTTTTTAATGCGGGCAATAATTTTGAAAAAATTAAAGGCGTTGCTGGCACAACAAACGCCTTATTAAAAAATGGGACTAGCACTAAAACGGCCTTTCAATTAAATGAGCATTTTGAATATTACGGGGCCTATTGTAATAGGGGTTGTTACAACGAAACAGCCGTAGTTTCATTATCTGCCCTTGCAAAACATTTTGAAGTACTGCTGCCTGTGGTAAAAGAAATGATAACCGACTCTATCTTTAATGAAGATGAATTTACTATTTATAAACAAAATACAAAACAACGGTTAAGTGTAAGCCTTACTAAAAGCGATTTTGTGGCTAGTCGCTTAATTGATGCTTATTTGTTTGGAGAAAACCATCCGTATGGAGCGTATATAAATGCAGAAGATCTAGATAAATTTACAACCGCCGATTTAAAAAATTATTTTAATGAGTTTTATGTTAACGGTAATTGTGTAATTTTTGTAAGTGGCAAATTGCCCGACAATATTTTTGAATTACTAAATGATAATTTTGGTAAGTTATCATTAACTGCAGCCAACTACCAAACACTAAGTATAGAAAGGGAGTTAGCAACAGAAAAAAAGTATCGTATACAAAACGATGTAAATGGGGTACAAGGCTCTATACGTATTGCAAGAGAATTTCCTAATAGACACCACCCCGATTTTATGAACATAATGGTGCTAAACACTTTATTTGGAGGGTATTTTGGCAGCAGATTAATGAGTAATATTAGAGAAGATAAAGGGTACACCTATGGTATACACAGTTATATACAAAACCATATAGGCTCAACCGCCTGGATGATTAGTACAGATGCTGGCAAAGAAGTATGCGAAGTAACTATTGAAGAAGTGTATAAAGAAATGCAATTGCTTAGAGAAGAGTTGGTAGATGAGGAAGAATTGATGTTGGTAAAAAATTATTTAATAGGCACTATCCTAGGTGATCTTGATGGGCCTTTTCAAATAATGGGGCGCTGGAAAAACCTATTGTTAAATAATTTAGATGAAAATTATTTTTATCAATCGGTAAATGCCATAAAAACAATAACAGCCGAAGAAATAAGAGAGCTCGCAAAAAAATACCTAAACCCAAGCGATTTTTACGAATTGGTTGTTGTGTAAACTTTTTGTACTTTGTTGCTTTACTACAAAAGCTAACATTGGGTTATAAACTAAGCGTATGAAAAATTGGTTGCTTAAAATAATAGTTTGCTCAGTAAATGTATTTTTACTAGCTTATATTTTACCTGGTATTGAGGTAAAAGATATTTGGAGTGCAGTAATTGTTGCGGTGGTACTATCTGCATTAGATTTTTTTGTAAAACCACTATTAATACTATTTACTTTACCTGCAACCATTTTTACACTAGGCATTTTTTTATTTGTAATAAATGCTTGTGTTATTTTGTTAGATGATTATTTTGTACATGGTTTTAGCGTACAAAATTTTTGGTACGCCCTTTTATTTAGTGTGTTATTATCTTTTTTTAATGGCTTGGTAAATGGTAAAATAAAAACCACTGTACATAGTAATAAAGATAAAAACAACAGCCATTAAGCGGTACGGAGATTAACAGCTGCTGTAAAAACCAATATTTTTATTGCACAATCATTTTGTAGCGCTTGGCTTGTTCTTTTATAATTCGCTCTACCTCTGTTTTCATATTCATATAAAGCAATCTCAATTTGTGGCGTAACATAATTGCTGCATTTTGCTTTGCTCATGGTACTTACCATATTCCATAATTGTGCTAAGATGCACCCTCTATTCTTATTACACAACGTTCAGTTATTAAAGAGATGCAAAACAAAAATTTCACCAGTTTTGGCATACAAAAAAATCATTAATCCAATAGTAATCTTAAAAATTTCTGTGTTTACGTGGTAAATGTTGTTTGTGTTAATCCGTGTAATCTGTGGCAAATTTTCTGCATTGTATCAATTAACTTTGCAGTATGCAGTTCAACAAAAAAAATTTACCTAACCAACAATTAATAGATACTTACAAAAGTCTTTTATTGCCCAGAATGATAGAGGAAAAAATGCTAGTATTATTACGTCAAGGGAAAATTAGCAAATGGTTTAGCGGCATTGGGCAAGAGGCTATTGCAGTAGGGGCAACATTGGCTTTACAGCAAGATGAATGGATAATGCCCCTACATAGAAATTTAGGCGTATTTACCACAAGAAAAATGCCCTTAAGTAAACTGTTTATGCAATGGCAAGGCAATAAAGAAGGCTATAGTAAAGGCAGAGAAAGAAGTTTTCATTTTGGTAGTGCAGCCCATTTTGTTTGTGGAATGATAAGCCACCTTGGTCCACAATTAGCCATTGCCGATGGGGTAAGTTTGGCCTATAAATTAAAAGGCGAGCAAAAGGTATCGTTAGCCTTTACTGGAGATGGTGGTACAAGCGAAGGCGATTTTCATGAAGCATTAAATGTAGCGGCAGTGTGGGATTTGCCCGTAATTTTTTTAATAGAAAATAACGGCTACGGTTTAAGCACACCAACAAACGAACAATACCGATGCACCAATTTAGTTGATAAAGCCAAAGGCTATGGTATGGAGGGAATACAAATAGATGGTAATAATATTTTAGAAGTGTACGATACTATAAAAGGGGTAAGGGAATATTGTATAAAAAACCAAAAGCCTTATTTAATAGAGTGTATGACGTTTAGAATGAGAGGCCATGAAGAAGCCAGCGGTGTAAAGTATGTACCGCCACATTTGTTTGAAGAATGGGAAAAGAGAGACCCAGTAAAAAATTATGAGCAATATCTTATTCAACAAAATATAGTATCACAGGTACAAATAGATGAAATAAAAAAAGAAACCAAAGCGTATATTGAAAGTGAATTAGCGCTTGCATACCAAGCAAAGCCAATGGTGGTTGATACGAATGAAGAAGAGAGGGATTTGTACGCACCTAAATCAATAGTGAGAGGTGAATGGTCAGTAAAAAACCAAGAAGATGCAACTCGCCAATCACCAATCACCAGTAGCCAGATGCGCTTTATTGATGGCATACAAGATGCTTTACGCCTAAGCATGCAAAAGCACCATAACCTAATTATTATGGGGCAAGATATTGCTGAGTATGGAGGTGCATTTAAAATTACCGAAGGTTTTGTACAAGAGTTTGGCAAAGAAAGAATACGTAATACCCCCATTTGCGAAAGTGCCATAGTTGGTGCAGCATTGGGCCTAAGTTTAGAAGGGTATAAAGCAATAATGGAAATGCAATTTGCCGATTTTGCAACAGTTGGCTTTAATCAAATAATAAATAACTTGGCAAAAATACATTACCGCTGGGGACAAAATGCCGATGTGGTTATACGTATGCCTACAGGCGGTGGTGTAGGTGCAGGGCCATTTCACAGCCAAAGTAATGAGGCTTGGTTTACAAAAACGCCGGGCTTAAAAGTGGTTTACCCATCAACTGCGGCAGATGCAAAGGGCTTATTAATTGCAGCCATTAACGACCCAAATCCGGTTTTATATTTTGAACATAAAGCATTGTACCGAAGCATTAGCGGACAAGTACCCAACAATTATTACGAAATAGAAATTGGGAAAGCAAATATTGTGCAAGAGGGTGATGATGTTACCATTATTACGTATGGTGCTGGTGTACATTGGGCATTAGATTATGCAAAAAATAATCCACAAACATCAATTTATATTTTAGATTTAAGAACGTTGCTACCGCTAGATTATGATGCTATTGAAGAAGCAGTAGCTGCTACCGGAAAAGTTTTACTACTACATGAAGACACCCTGATTGGTGGCCTTGGTGGCGAAATTACTGCATGGATTGCCGAGTATTGTTTTAGTTATTTAGATGCTCCGGTAATGCGTTGTGCAAGTTTAGATACACCCATCCCGTTTAATGTAGAGTTAGAAAAAAACTTTATGGCCTATAGTAGATTGGGAGAGTGTGTAAGTAAATTGATGAAGTATTAATACAAAAAGCCGATGTATTTTATATCGACTTATTTTCAATAACTATTACCAATTTATTTAGCAGGAGCATCTGGTGTATCGGTATTTCAAACATCTCTATACATTTTTAATTTACCGTTTTCTTCTTTCCAAATAAAATTTTTCTGCTATCGTTGCAATAGTTTAAAAAATTCTTTTCGTATTCAAAAATTTGAAATAGAAAGGTACATTCTTTTTAGTATTATTTTATTTCTGTAGCAGTTTTGGTTTTAGCATTTCTATTTTATAATGGTACCAAGCATTTATAATGTACTGGTTAAAACTTAGCTCATCACTTAATTGTACAAACTCGTAATCGGGTCTGTACTTTACCATAAAAGTATCTAAGGCTGCATTTTTTAAATTGGTAATACGGGCAACTGTTGTTTTGTTAAAACGATAATTTATATACCGTTCTTTTTCTTCTATTTCTAATCTATTTCTAAATGTTTTTAATTGTTTATTTCTTCTAAATCTAAATAAATTAATTAGGTCGTTAATATCTAGCCCAACACCACCTTGCACAATTGATGTTCCAATTTTTCCATTTCTATGGTCAAATACATCTTTGTATTGCCGCCTGTTTTCTATACTGTCTTGCCTATACGAGTTCCCTTTTACAATAACTTCTTTAAGCGTAGTAAACTTGCTTTTTACTTTTACATGAATCCAAATATCAAAATTAGTTGGATTGGGTATTTGTTTTACAGAAAATTTTTGTGTGGGTTTGTTTCTAAAAGTAAATACAACACTATCGGCTTCGGTTACCTGTAAATGATATTTACCCATTGAGTCGGTAAAGGTAAATTTTCCTGCAGTGCTTTCTACACGTACACCCTCTACAAAATTTATTTTAGTACTATCGTATACAGTACCTGTTAAATTGAATTGTGCAAAGTTTTTGGTGGTGCAGCAACTTAAAAATACTAAAATAAATATGCGTAAATGTAACCCCAAGTTTTAAGTTTTTAAAAATACAATAGTACTACAACAAAAGTAGTTAGCCATAAGCCAAAAGGGTATTTAACGTTGCTTTGGCAAAACACTAGCAATAGTGGGTGCATAATGTATATGCTCTAATAGTTGAATTTTTGTAGCCAATGTTTGTGCGGTATCTGTTAATGTTACAGGGCATGTTGCTTGAAAAATTATTTCGCCATCATCATACACTTCATCTACAAAATGAATAGTAATACCACTTTGTGTTTCTTTTGCCGCAATAACAGCCTCATGTACATTTTGTCCATACATACCTTTACCGCCATATTTAGGCAAAAGCGCAGGGTGAATATTTATTATTTTTTTTGGGTAGGCTTTTATTACCACTAGAGGTATTTTCCATAAAAAACCTGCCAATATAATAAAATCAATTTTATGCTGTTGTAATGTAGGCAAGTACCCATTGCCATTTAAAAAAGACTCTTTTTCAATTAATAAAATTGGGATAGCGAGTAGTCTGGCTATTTGTAACACTCCTGCAGTTGGTTTATTACAAACGATTAAGCTAATTTTTGTATTTAACGAAGTTTTAAAATACTCAATAATTTTTTTAGCATTTGTTCCTCCACCACTTGCATAAATTGCAATGTTAACTGCATTTACATTTTTTTCCAAAGCCAATTTCCCATTGCTCATTTTTTTTTGCCTCGTTTTATTTTCAGTATTAATTTACCTACATACTTTTTAAAAAAGCTAAACTGCCCAAACGGAATACTTATTAAAAGCACACACAATGGCCAAAGTAGGGTAACTAATACAATATAAAGTACTACCCAAATAACACCTTTATCTACATCTAATAAACCAAGTAGTTTTCTACCGGCGTATCCACAAAGGCTTCCACCCAAAGCAAAGGTTAGTAAAATAAGAAACACTTGCAAGCCATTAACGCCCCAATGCTGCTGTAGTTTTTTAAGCATGCCGCAAAAGTGGTGCAAAAAATTGTTATTTTGTTGCACAAAGCAAAAAAAATTATTAAAAGTAAAATGGATTACACAAATATGACAAAGGCAAATGCAGTTTTGCTTAATCGGATGAAAAGCAGAAAAAATAACGAAAAAAAATTAAAAATGTTGATATTATGTGGGCATCGTAACGTATTTTTGCACCCGATTAGGATATTTTCCCACTTTTTAGACCCGTTTATAACTGTATGAGTCGTTTTAGAAAAATCTATAACAAATCTTTTGTTGGTCTTTTACTGCTTACATGTTTATCTCTCTCCCATAAATCGTTTGCCGCTGATGGTGAAGCCTTATTTAAATCAATGTGTGCTAACTGCCATAAACCAGATAAAGATTATACTGGTCCCGCCCTACAAGGTTGGAAAGATAGGCAACCAGATGGATGGATTTACAAATGGGTAGCTGCACCCGGGGCTTTAATTGACCCGTACGCCTCTGCATTAAAAACAAAATGGAAAGCAAGTGGTATAATGACGGCCTTTCCTCAGCTTAAAAAAGATGAAATAGATGCTATAATGAAGTATGTGGATGAATATAAGCCACCAGTAGTTGTAGAAGGTCCAAAAAATCCAAATGATAAAAATACAGATGGAAACTCTCTTCTTTTTGGAGTATTAACTCTTGTATTTGCTTTGATAGCTTTTATATTATTACAAGTAAATAGCAACCTTAAAAAATTATCCGACGAAAAAATAGGCGTTTATAGAAGCGAGCCAGTACCTTTCTACAAAAATAAAACCTACTTAATGGCTGGTGTAATAGGTTTGTTTGCGTTGGGCGGATATTTTGCTATTGATGGTGCTATTGGTTTAGGTCGTATGCAAAATTATCAACCAGTGCAACCTATATATTATAGCCATACTGTTCATGCAGGCACAAACCAAATTAGTTGTTTGTATTGCCATGGTACTGCACAAGACAGTAAGCATGCAGGTATACCTTCGGTAAATGTTTGTATGAATTGTCATAAATCTATCGCCAAGTACGAGGGTCCAGATAAATTAGAGAGAGAAGATGGCACAGCGGTAAATGGTACAGCCGAAATAGAAAAACTATATGAATACGCCGGTTGGGATCCTATTGCTAAGGAATACAAAGCAGATAAAAATAATGATGGAGTGCCAGATGGGGCAAAACCAATACAGTGGGTTAAAATACACAACTTGCCTGACCACGTTTATTTTAATCATAGCCAACATATAAAAGTAGGTAAGCAGCAATGTCAAACATGCCATGGCAACATTCAAGAAATGGGTGAAGTGTATCAGTTTAGTACCTTAAGTATGGGCTGGTGTATTAATTGCCATAGAGAAAGTAAAGTTGACTTTTTTAACAAGGCCGATAGCACTGGTAACAAGTTTTACAGCATTTACGAAAAGTTCCATAACGATATTAAAAATAAAAAATTAGATAGCGTAACAGTGGAAAAAATTGGTGGAACAGAGTGTCAAAAATGTCATTATTAAGCACCTAAGTCCCCTAAAGGGTACTTTGAGGAGAAGATATGTACATTTAAAATATTTATCATATAACAAATAAAGCCCCTTTAGGGGTTGGGGTAAATTATGAATAATAAAAAATACTGGCAAAGTTTTGGAGATTTAAATCAAACCGAAGGTTTTGAACAATCTACTAAAAATGAATTTAAGGAAGAGTTGTTGCCTTTAGCCGATTTAGATGATAAAGGATTGTTAGATGCTAAAGCACCACGTAGAGATTTTCTAAAATACCTTGGCTTTAGCACTGCCGCTGCAGCTGTTGCAGCTAGTTGTGATATGCCTGTACGTAAATCTGTACCTTACTTACAACGACCAGATAATATAATACCAGGTGTTGCTAACTACTATGCATCTACCTACATAAACGGCGGAGATGTTATACCAGTAATAGTTAAACAAAGAGATGGTAGACCTATTAAAATAGAAGGAAACGATTTAAGCAAATTAACGAATGGTGGTACAAGCGCACAAGCACAAGCATCGGTATTAGACTTATATGATACTACTCGTCTAAGATTTCCAATGCAAAAAGCTGGTGCAGATTTTAAAGAAGTAACCAGTTTTGATAACTTTGATAAATTAGTTGGCACTGCAATTAGTGGCAAGCTAGTTGCTTTACTTACTTCTACCATTAACTCACCATCTACTCAACAAGTAATAAACGAATTTTTAGCAAAATACCCTGGTAGCCGCCATGTACAATACGATGCGGTTAGTTATAGTGGAATGATTTTAGCAAATGAAGCTTGTTATGGCAAAAAAGTAATTCCTAGTTATCATTTTGATAATGCTAAAGTAATTGTAAGTCTTGCAGCCGATTTTTTAGGCACTTGGTTAAGCCCAGTAGAATTTAGCAGTCAATACGCAAAAAACAGAAAAGTAGTAGGTAATAAACCAGCGTTAAGCAAGCATATACAATTCGAAAGTATGATGAGCTTAACAGGCAGTAATGCAGATGATCGCTACATGCACAAGCCATCCGAAACAGGTGCTGTTGCCTTAGCTTTATTAGCAGCAGTTGGCGGTAGTGTAATTGCTCCAAGTTTAGATGCAAAACTAACAGCAGCAATTAAAAGTACAGCTGAGGTCTTAAAAGCTAATGCAGGAGAGGGTTTAGTGGTTTGTGGCAGTAACGATGTAAGTGTACAAGTAATAGTAAATGCAATAAATGAAGCTATTGGTGCAAATGGCAAGACAATTAATTGGGCTACTACATCAAACTACCGTAAAGGAGTAGATGCTGATATGAATAGCTTGGTAAGCGATATGAATAGCGGTGCAATTGGTGCTGTAATAATTTATGGCGTCAACCCAGTTTACAGCTACACTGATAGCAAAAAATTTGCCGATGGCTTAAATAAAGTTATTGGAGTAAGTTGTAATGGCACAATGGATGAAACAACAGAATTATGTAAATACATAATTCCGTCTAACCATTGGTTAGAAAGCTGGGGCGATGCAGAACCTAAAACAGGTTATGTATCTATGCTACAACCAACGATTAACCCATTGTTTAAAACAAGAGCCTTTGAAACGACCTTATTAAAATGGGGAGCAAATGCAATAACAGACTACGAAACATATTTTAAAAACTTTTGGACTACCAAATTAAGCAGTTCCGATGCATTTAACAAAGCCCTACAAGACGGAGTGGTAGAGGCTGCAACAACAACAGTTAGTGGCAGTGCATTTAACAGTAGTAAAATTGCTGAAGCTGCTACAAAAATTGCTGCTATAAAAGGTGGTGCAACTGAAGTAGTTTTATATCAAAAAATAAGTATGGGTAATGGTAGCCAGGCAAACAATCCTTGGTTACAAGAATTACCAGATCCTATTAGTAAAGTAACGTGGGATAACTATGCAATGATGGGTACAGAGATGTATAAAACAATGTATGGTAAAGATGTATTAAAAGATAAAGGAGCAAGCGATGCTTACGAAGTGCATCCAGAAAAGCCTGTAGTTAAAATTACAGCAAATGGCAAAAGCTTAGAATTGCCGGTGTTATTAATACCGGGTATTCAAAAAAATACTATTGCAGTTGCCTTAGGCTATGGTCGCCAAAGCGCAAATGCAGCTAATACCGCAGAGCATATTGGAAGAGCAGCAAATGGTGCAGGTAAAAACGCTTACCCTTTAGCAGGTTTTGATGGTACAACTATACAGTATACTGGTGATGTTAAAATAGAAACAACAAGTACCTTATATGCATTAGCACAAACACAGGTGCATGGATATACCGAAAGTCGCCCAGTTATTTACGAAACAAATTTAAAAAGTTATATAGCCAACCCTGGCCATATGCTACATGAAGTAGCACAAGAAAGATTAATAACTACTGCAAATGGTAGCGAAGATTTTGTGAAAGATGCAACCATGTACCCCGATTTTGAAAAGCCAGGCATTAAGTGGGGAATGGCAATTGACTTAAATACTTGTACAGGTTGTAGTGCTTGTGTTGTGGCTTGTAGTGCAGAAAATAATGTAAGTGTAGTAGGTAAAATACAAGTACAAAGGGCACACGAAATGCATTGGTTACGTATTGATAGGTACTTTACTGGAGATTTAGAAAATCCAGATGTAGTTTTTCAACCCATGCTTTGCCAACATTGCGATAATGCCCCTTGCGAAAATGTTTGCCCTGTTTTAGCTACTAATCATAGTAGTGAGGGTTTAAACCAAATGACATATAACCGTTGTATTGGTACAAGATATTGCGCAAATAACTGCCCCTATAAAGTTCGTCGTTTTAACTGGTTAGATTATACTGGAGCAGATAGTTTTAAAGATAACCAAAAGCCATTGCTAGGAAAAGATATGGATGAAGTGGTTATGCAAATGAACGAAGATTTAACTAGAATGGTGCTAAACCCAGATGTTACGGTACGTAGCCGTGGTGTTATAGAAAAATGCAGCTTTTGTGTACAGCGTTTACAAGAAAGTAAGTTAGATGCTAAAAAGCAACAAGACCCAACACTCGTTCGTAACGTAAAAACAGCTTGTATGCAAGCTTGTCCTACAAGTGCAATTAGTTTTGGTAATATTAATGACAAAGAAAGTAATGTTGCAAAAGCAAGAGGCGATAAGCATAGAAATTTTTACGTGTTAGAGCAATTACACGTTTTACCAAATGTTAGTTACTTAGCAAAAGTTAGAAATACAGAAAGGCTTATAGGAGTAGAAGAAGAGGGGCATGAAGAGAAAAAGAGCGAAGTAAAAAAAGAAGAAAAAGCACACGTATAAAGAGTTTAATTTTTTTGGATATCAAACCAAGTAAAAAATAAAAAGTAAAAATTAAAAACAGAACCCGTTTCACTTTTTTGATTTTTGACTTTTAACTTAAATTAATATGTCATTACTAAAATACGAATCGCAACAAAGGGAACCGTTAATAAATGGTAACAAAGATTATCATCAAGTAACGGAAGATATTGTACGCCCAATAGAAATGAAACCGAGCCGTCTTTGGTACATTGGTTTTGGTATTAGTGTAGCATTATTGCTATTTGGTGTATACAGTATTTACAGAGAGGTTACCTACGGTATTGGACAATGGAATTTAAATAAAACCATTGGATGGGGTTGGGATATTACCAACTTTGTATGGTGGGTAGGTATTGGTCATGCTGGTACGTTAATTTCTGCAATTTTGTTGCTTTTCCGCCAAGGATGGAGAACAGGGGTAAACAGAGCAGCCGAAGCGATGACTATTTTTGCGGTAATGTGTGCAGGTCAGTTTCCTATTTGGCATATGGGTAGAGTTTGGATGGCGTTCTTTGTACTGCCTTATCCAAATACAAGAGGTCCACTTTGGGTAAACTTTAACTCCCCATTACTTTGGGATGTATTTGCCATATCCACTTACTTTACCGTTTCTTTATTATTTTGGTATAGTGGTTTATTACCCGATTTTGCTACCGTAAGAGATAGAGCAAAAACTAAGTTTAGAAAAATGATGTACGGCGTAGCAGCCTTTGGTTGGAGTGGTAGCACAAAGCACTGGCAGCGTCATGAAAGTTTATCATTAGTACTAGCAGGTTTAAGTACGCCCTTGGTACTTTCTGTACATACTATTGTATCGTTCGACTTTGCAACATCAGTAGTACCAGGTTGGCATACCACCATCTTTCCTCCATACTTTGTGGCAGGGGCCATTTTCTCTGGCTTTGCAATGGTGCAAACCTTAATGATTGTGGTTCGTAAAGTGTTAAACTTACAAGATTATATTACGCTAGGGCATATAGAGGCAATGAATAAAGTAATTGTACTTACCGGTAGCATTGTTGCTTGTGCTTATCTCACCGAATTATTTATTGCATGGTATGGACAAAATACCTACGAAATGTGGGCCTTTTTTGAAAACAGAGGAAACCTATTTAGCCCTTATGGATGGAGTTATTATTTAATGATGTTTTGTAACGTAGTATCGCCACAATTATTTTGGAGCAGAAAGTTAAGAAGAAATATTACCGTTACTTTCTTTATGAGTATAATTGTAAACATTGGTATGTGGTTTGAGCGTTTTGTAATTATTGTAACCTCTGTTTATAGAGACTTTTTACCAAGTAGTTGGAGTACCTACTATAGCCCTTCCATTTGGGAAATAGGCTTCTACCTAGGTACCTTTGGCTTATTCTTTACTTGCTTCTTTTTATTTGGTAAATACTTCCCTACTATTGCTATTGCCGAAATTAAAGCGGTATTAAAAACTAGTGGCGAAAACTATAAAGCAAAAATGACTGATATTGAAAAAGCAGATTCAGAGAAGTTTTATATTGAAGAAGTAGAACATGCACACTAATTGGAATTAATAATTGATAATTAATAATTAATAATTAAAAATGGCTGGAGGACAAAAAAAATTCGTTGTAGGATGCTTTGATGATGAAGCAGTGCTATTTCCTGCTGTGAAAAAAGTACGTAAAGCTGGGTATAAAATCCATGATGTTTACACACCTTTTCCAGTACATGGATTAGATCATGCAATGGGGTTAAGAGAAACTAGTATACACACTGCTGGTTTTATTTATGCCATTACAGGTACTACTACTGCAGTAGCATTTATTAGTTGGATTTTTACTAAAGATTGGCCGCTAAACATTGGAGGTAAGCCACACTTTGCATTACCTGCTTGGATTCCTATTACATTTGAGTTAACTGTTTTATTCGCAGCTGTAGGTATGGTGCTTACATTTTGCTACTTATGTAACTTAGCCCCATTTGTAAAAAAACATGTATTCCATCCAAGAGCAACTGATGATTTATTTGTAATGGCAATTGAGTGTACCGATAAAACAAACGAAGCAGAAGTACAATCCTTTTTAAGCAATGCAGGCGCAATAGAAATAAATATACAGGTTGCAGAAACGGGTTGGTGGATAGGACGATACGATAGAGAACAAAAATTGTATAAAGAAGAAGTAGGATATTAATAGAAAATTGAAAATTGAAAATGAATAAAATTATCAATATAGGTTTAACTCTTTTAGCCGTTATTACTGTTAGTAGCTGTAGTAATAAACAAAAGCCAGGCAAAATATATATGCCCGATATGACGTATAGCAGAGCTTACGAAACATATAGTCTTTTAGACACTACCAATTTTTCTATTAATAGAGAAGATGCTGAAAATAGGCGCAATGCTTTTTTTAATGCATCGCCAGTAAAGGGTACTATAAAGCGTGGAGAGCTTTTTTTAATAGAAGATACCAACGATTCTATAGGTTATGCAAACAGTAGTAAACACGTAAATCCAGTTACTACATTTACAAAAGATGAATTAGCAGAGGCAGGACGATTGTATAATATTAACTGTGGTGTTTGCCATGGAGAAAAAGGTGGAGGTAATGGCCCAATAGCTGGAAAAATAGGAGCAGTAGCAAACCTTAATTTACCATTATATGTAAGTATGACAGATGGAACCATGTTTCATTCTTTAACCTATGGTAAAAATAATATGGGTAGTTATGCATCTCAACTAGATAGAAAACAACGTTGGATGGTTATAAACTATGTAAGAACATTACAACCAAAATCAAGTCCTGCTAAGGCAGACAGCGCTTCGGTTGCAAAAACAAAATAAGTAATTCAATAAAAATAATTTTAAATGGCTTCTACATTCGAATTACCAGGCAGTTATAAAAAATGGACACTGGGTTTAATTATTGCAGGTGCGTTAGCAATTGTTTGGGGGTTAATTATGTACCACCCATTTTCCCCAGTAACGCATGGGGCTGGTCATGATGCTCATGCAAGTGTAAACGCTACTCGCTTTTGGGCAGTGTTGTTACAAAATAGTGTGTTTTGGTTGTTAGTTGTAAATGCTAGTATGTTCTTTTTATGTATTACCACTATGGCTATGGGTGGTTGGCAAGTTGCTTTACGTAGAGTGCCCGAAGCTATTAGTAGCGTAGTGCCAATTTTAGGTGTAATTGCGTTTGTAGTATTCTTGGCTATTATAATGGGGCATCGTACAGATATTTATCATTGGTTAGATAAAGATGCGGTAGCAGCAGATAAAATATTAAATGGTAAAAAAAGTTTTTTAAACCCGGCATTCTTTTTAATTGTTTCTGGGGTATCCATTTTCTTGTGGTGCTTTTTAGGACGAAAAATGCGTAGCATGAGTTTGGAAAGCGATAAGACAGGTCCAATGGATTACGAAACAGCAAAAGCTTGGATTTGGAAAAATACGATTTGGGCATCTTTATTTTCAGTAACATTTGGTTTAACTGTAGCCTCTACAATTCCTTGGCTATGGTTAATGAGTATAGATGCTCATTGGTATAGTACAATGTATAGCTGGTATACCTTTGCAAGTACCTTTGTTAGTGGAATGAGCTTAATAGCCATTTTTGTAGTTTGGTTAAAAAATAGGGGTCAGTTAGAATATGTAACCGAAGAGCATTTACATGATATTGGTAAGTTTATGTTTGCCTTCTCAATATTTTGGACATACTTATGGTTTAGCCAGTACATGCTTATTTGGTATAGTAACCAACCAGAAGAAACAAAGTATTTTGTAGAAAGAATTGGTACAGCAGAAAAAAGCGGGCCTTATCATGGTATATTCTTTTTAAACCTAGTGTTGAATTTTTTATGCCCATTATTAATATTAATGAAACGAGGTGCAAAACGTAAATGGACATTAGTTACCTTAATGGGGATTTTAATAATCTTTGGACATTGGATAGATTTATACCAAATGATAATGCCGGGCACATTGCATGAGCATGCACAAATGAATTTATTTGAATTTGGTGTGCCTTGTATTTTTATTGGTATTATTATGTGGGGAGTGGGTAGATACTTAACGGCAAATTCGTTAGTACCTAAAAATCATCCATTCTTAAAAGAAAGTATGATACATCATACTTAATCCCTACGTCCCTAAAAGGGAACTGGGTAAGTTAATGATTGATTGAATAAAGTATTGTAAAAAAATATTGAAAAGCTCTCCACCTTACTAGGGTACAAAAGCCCTTTAAGGCTTTGGGGTATCGTTAATAAATTTTATATGAAAGAGTTTTTATTAGTATTGTTAGTTTTATTAGTGTTTGTTGTTATTTTTCAAATAGCAAAAGCCAGTGAATACGTAAGCGTTTTAAAAGGAGAAGATAAAACCCGTAAACAAAACAATAAAATAAACGCATTTATGCTTTTAGGTTTTATGGTATTTGGATTACTAGGGGCTTGGTATTGTAATGAATTGTATTATGGAAAAACATTATTTGTGCAAGGCTCTGCCTCTGTTGAAGGCGAAGAGTTGGATAGAATGTTTATGATGACAACCGCAGTAACAGGGTTGGTATTTGTAATTACTCAAATTTTATTGTTTTGGTTTGCATTTAAGTATCAAGAAAAAGATGGTAAAAAAGCCTTTTATTTCCCTCATAATAATAAATTAGAATTGTTATGGACAGGCGTACCTGCAATTGTATTGTGTGTTTTAGTGGTTTTTGGTTTAAAAGCTTGGTTAAAAATAACAGGAGATGCTCCAAAAAATTCTATAGTTGTTGAGGTTACTGGTCATCAATTTGGTTGGGAGTTTAGATACCCAGGTGCAGATAAAGTATTAGGTGCAAAAAATTATAAATTAACTACAGGTATTAACACCCTTGGGGTAGATTTTAATGATAAATCAAGCTTAGACGATATACATGTAGCAGGTACATTACATATACCTGTAGGGGTTCCTTGTAAAATGGTTATAAATGCACAAGATGTAATACATGATGTAGGATTAGTTCATTTTCGTTTAAAAATGGACGCTGTACCAGGCATACCTACAACACAATGGTTTACTCCAAAGTGGACTACAGAGGAAATGAAAAAACGTACTGGCAATCCCAATTTTGTGTACGAAATTAGTTGCGATCAAATGTGTGGTGCAGGACATTTTAGTATGAGAGGCGTAATTATTGTTGAAACTATGGAGGAATATAATAAATGGTTAAGTACTCAAAAGCCTGAACTGTGGACGGTAGATCCTTCAAGAGCGCCAAAAGAAATAAAAACAGATAGTATTCCAACAAAGATTACAGCACAGTTGTTAAAGAAGTAAAGATTTTTAGAAAATTAAAGTAAAAGATTCCTCCTTTAAAAATTAAAATAGTTTAAAGGAGAGAGTAACAAAAAATAAAATATGAGTAGCGTAGCCACCTTACAAGAAGTTGATGTTCATGCAGGGCATGATGCACACCACGAACACCACCACCACGAAACATTTATAAGTAAATATGTTTTTAGTCAAGATCATAAAATGATTGCCAAGCAATTTTTAATTACTGGTATGATATGGGCTATTATAGGTGGATTATTTTCGGTAATCTTCCGTTTGCAATTGGGTTACCCTGAGCAAAGCTTTCCTTTTTTAGAAGATTTTTAGGGCATTGGGCAAAGGGCGGTAAACTACAACCAGAGTTTTATTATGCATTAGTAACCATGCATGGTACTATTTTAGTATTCTTTGTTTTAACTGCAGGATTGAGCGGTACGTTTGCCAACTTTTTAATTCCATTACAAATAGGTGCAAGAGATATGGCTTCGCCTTTATTAAATATGCTTAGCTATTGGTTTTTCTTTTTAGCTAGTGTAATAATGTTTAGCTCATTATTTGTACAAACTGGCCCAGCAAGTGGCGGATGGACAATTTACCCACCACTAAGTGCCTTAGGTGATGCAAGTAGCGGCAGTAAAATTGGAATGGATTTGTGGCTTGTAAGTATGGCAATGTTTATTGTATCCTCTTTATTAGGTGGTTTAAACTACATTACCACTATACTTAACATGCGTACTAAGGGTATGAGTATGACAAGAATGCCATTAACTATTTGGGCTTTGTTCTTTACTGCAGTGTTAGGTGTTTTAAGTTTCCCGGTATTATTAAGTGGTGCTATATTATTATTATTTGATAGAAATTTAGGTACCAGCTTTTTCTTAAGTGATATTTATGTTGCAGGAAAAGTTTTACCAAATGAAGGCGGTAGTGCCATTTTATTTCAACATTTATTTTGGTTTTTAGGTCACCCAGAAGTGTATATTATTTTATTGCCAGCAATGGGAATGAGCTCAGAAATATTATCTGTTAATAGCCGTAAACCAATATTTGGTTACATGGCAATGGTTGCGTCTTTATTTGCAATAGCAATTTTAGCCTTTTTAGTATGGGCGCATCATATGTTTGTTACAGGGCTTAATCCTTTCTTGGGTGCATTCTTTGTATTACTTACTTTATTAATTGCTGTACCAAGCGCCATAAAAGTATTTAACTGGCTTACAACATTATGGCGTGGAAATATTCGCTTTACTCCAGCCATGTTGTTTGCTATTGGGTTTGTAAGTTTATTTATTAGTGGAGGTTTAACAGGTATTTTCTTAGGAAACTCAGCGTTAGATTTACATTTACATGATACCTATTTTGTAGTTGCTCACTTTCATATTGTAATGGGTGTAGCATCGTTTTTTGGAATGTTTGCAGGAGTGTACCATTGGTTTCCTAAAATGTTTGGAAGGTTTTTAAATAACACTATGGGTTATATCCATTTTTGGGTAACTATTATTGGTGCGTATTTAATTTTTTGGCCAATGCATTACGAAGGTTTAGCAGGTATGCCTCGTCGTTATTACGATTTTAGTAACTGGGAGTCGTTTAAAATGTTTGGTGGTTTAAATGAGTTTATAAGTTTTATATCGCTATTGGTATTTGCTGTACAATTATTATTTGTGTTCAACTTTTTCTATAGTGTTTTTAAAGGAAGAAAAGTAACTACACAAAACCCTTGGGGTAGTAATACATTGGAGTGGACAACCCCAATTAATCCAGGGCATGGCAACTGGCCTGGCGAAATACCAGAAGTATATAGAGGTGCATATGATTATGCAAAAGACGGTAAAGAATTTACACCACAAAATGTACCAGTGGGAGAAGATGAAACGAGTGGGCATTAATACATGCAGAATAGTTTAATAGATGATGGATATTTTTTTAGATAACATATCTCTACTTTATCCATAACTATTAATCAATATAATGGAACAACAAGAAGATACCAACATAAAAAACTCAGCATCGTTTGGGTTGGCAAGTAAAGTGAAAGATTATTTTCAATTAATAAAATTCACGTTAAGTTTTATGGTGGTATTTAGTACAGTAGTTAGCTACTTGTTGGCACCTAATATTCGATTTGATTTACTACAAGTTCTTTTACTTTTTATTGGCGGAATGCTAATAACCGGAAGTGCAAATACCATTAATCAAATTTTGGAGAAAAATACCGATGCATTAATGAAACGAACGGCTACTAGGCCATTACCTAGCGGCAGAATGACTGTAACAGAAGCAAGTATTTTTGCAGTTATTGCTGGAGGTTTAGGCGTTTTTATTATGTGGTGGTTTTTTAACTTTAGTAGTGCCATGGTGGGTTTGTTTAGTTTATTTTTATATGGCTTTGTATATACACCATTAAAAAAGGTAAACTCGGTTTCGGTTTTAGTAGGTGCAATACCAGGCGCATTACCTTGCTTAATTGGGTGGGTAGCGGCTACAGATAGCTTTAGTGCTGGAGGGTGGATATTGTTTGCAATTCAATTTTTATGGCAGTTTCCACACTTTTGGGCAATAGCATGGGTGGCACATAAAGATTATTCTGCTGCAGGGTTTAAGCTTTTACCAAGCGATAAAGGACCAACAAAATTTACCGCTTTGCAAACAATAATTTACAGCGCTTTAATGCTACCTGTTGGATTATTGCCACACTTTTTTGGCATGACAGGAAGTGTAAGTATGTGGATTTTGATTGCTTGTAATTTGGCAATGGTTTATGTAAGTGTGTTGTTATTTATAAATATGGATATTAAAAGCGCAAGACGGGTAATGTTTAGTTCTTATTTTTACTTGTTGGTCGTTTTTTTGAGTATGTATGCGAATAAAAAGCCTTCGGAAGATGTAAGAGTACAAGTGAATGACATAACGATGTTTAATAGTAGCACAAAAAATAAGTATATAAAAATAATTTATTGATTTTTAGTAAGCAGAGAAATGAATACAGTGGTAATGAAACAAAAAGATAAAATACATCCACACAAATTTACGTTGTGGGTTGCATTGGGGAGTATTGTAATGATGTTTGCAGGATTAACAAGTGCATACATTGTAAAACGTAACCAAGCTAATTGGGTAACATTTGATATACCTAATTTATTTTGGTACAGTACAATAGCTATAGTCTTGAGTAGTATACTGCTTTACTTGGCTGGTAATGCATTTAAAAATAGAGAAATGGCAAAGTACCGCCTATTGGTAACAGCCACAACCGTTTTGGGCGTTCTTTTTTTGGCTTTTCAAGTATTGGGCTTTAAGCAATTATGGAATATGGGTAATACCTTACAATCAACTGTGTCTTACTCGTTTTTGTATGTAATCGTAGGTTTGCATGCTGCTCACGTAATTGGTGGTGTAATTGCATTAATTGTTTTATTTTCTAAAGCATTTAACACCAAAATAAAAAGCTATAGTAATATAAGTGTAGATTTGGTAAGTACATATTGGCATTTTGTAGGAGCCCTTTGGATTTATTTATTGATTTTTTTATTAATGATAAAATAAGTATGAAGTACTATGTACGGAGTACCATGTATTAAAACATAATTATGTCAGCAACAACAATACCATCGAATACAAAATGGTGGAATGGCGGTAGAAGCCCATTTGATATTAGTTACGGAAAAGTAATGATGTGGTACTTTTTAATGAGTGATGCCTTTACATTTGGTGCATTTATTATTAGCTACGCTACATTGCGTTTTAGTATGAATAGTTGGGTAGATGCTAATCAGGTGTTTAACGCTTTTCCGGGGTTACACGGAGCAGATTTGCCTTTAGCTTTTGTGAGTTTGATGACGTTTATATTAATTTTTAGCTCGGTAACAATGGTGTTGGCAGTTCATGAAGGCCACAATATGAATAAAAAGGGCGTTGAAAAGTACATGCTTTGGACAATTTTAGGCGGTGCCGCTTTCTTAGGTTGTCAAGCTTGGGAGTGGACGCATTTGTTAACTGGCGAACATTTTATTTTATCTAAAGAAGGCGTATTAAGTGCACTAAATACAACACCTAGCCATAACCCTTGGGGTATTGATCATGTAGATAAGGCTGCAGTAATAGGCGCTTTACCAAAAGCTAGTCCTGAGCTATTAACTGCAATGATTCATGAACATAATCATGCTTTTAATGCACAAGGCCTAGGTACTGCACAATTAGTAGAAGAAGCCACAAAATTAGTAAATGCAGGCACTGTACATGTAGGTTCACAAGGGCCGCCAGCATTTGGAAGTTACTTTTTTGGCATTACAGGTTTCCACGGTTTCCACGTTTTTAGTGGCGTGGTAATAAATGTTATCATGTATTTAAAAACTAAGTTGGGGCATTTTGATCAAAGAGGGCATTATGAAATGATTGAAAAAGCAGGATTATACTGGCATTTTGTAGATTTAGTTTGGGTTTTTGTGTTTTTATGTTTTTATTTGGTGTAGTATTAAAAAAATAAGTAGTAAGCCTTTTATCATACTATTATAAAATTGTGTAAAGACAATTTAAAATAAAAAGATTTAATTAGTGAATTATGAGTAGTCATTCAACAGTATCATCACCAGAAATTACACTTGCACCAAAGCATGATAACTCGGGTGTAAAAAGAATTTGGCAAGTTTTTACCTTACTATCTATAGTTACAATTATAGAGTTGGCTATGGGTTATGCTATGACAAAGCAAGCTGGCTGGGTAGATAAGCATTCTGCCTTAGGTATGTTTTTTGTTGGTGCTATTTGTATTTTATCTATTGCCAAAGCATACTATATTGTTGGGGTGTTTATGCATTTGGGTGGAGAGCTTAAAAACTTTAGATTAACTATTGTAACTACACTAGCCTTATTTATATGGTTTATTGCCGCATTTTTAATGGATGGCAATAGTTGGAAAAATCTAAAAAATACCAATGCTGGTAGTAGAGAAGCGCCAAAAACTGAAAATGCCATACCTGCCGCGGTAGATAAAAATGCAAAACCATAAGTAGCAAAAAATATTTTTTAAAAAGCCATCCTGTTTTTAAGGATGGCTTTTTAATGTGTTACCTTTGCAAAAAAATACAACTTTTTAGGGTTATTAGGTGTATAGTTTATTGAATACCATTAACTATAGACCATAGCCTCAAGCATTAAATTATATATGAAAAAATCTTCAATCTTTGGTTTACTCCTTGCACTTTTACTCCCGTTTAGCGGATATTTTTTAGTAAAATATTTTAGTAAAAATGCTGCAACAATGCCTCGTAAATATTTTGCACCAGATAGTGTTATTGTAAAAACCGATGGAGGTAAAACAACTAGGGATACAATTTGGCATAAAATTAAAAATGTAGAATTTATAAATCAGTTTGGAAAAAGAGTAAACTTGGATAGCGCTAGAGGAAAAATTTTAGTTTTTAATACCATTTTTACAAGATGCGGAGGCATTTGTCCTAAAACAACAAGTGTAATGAAACGTTTACAAACTAGTTTTGAAAAAAGCGATTCTTTAGTACAATTTATTTCAATTACGGTTGATCCTGTTTATGACTCTGCACATCAGTTAAGAAAATTTGCCGAACGATTTAATGCTAACCAAGATAATTGGTGGTTTGTAACTGGCGATAAAAATGAATTATATAGCTTTATGCTACAAGAGCTAAAAGCAAGTATTGCCGACAAAACTATTACGCCAGAATTTGTACATACTGATATGTTTTTTTTGGTAGACAAATATAGAATTGTACGTGGATTTTATCATTCGTTAAATGAAGACAATACTACAAATGAACAAGCGATGAGTAAGTTAGCAAGAGATATTCCTTTGTTGATGCTGGAAAAAGACAGAAGTAAACCTTCTTTTTTTAGAACCTTTATTCCCATACTGCCTGTAATTTTTATTGCAATTGCTATAGTATTTGTCGTTATTATTTTATTAAATAAAAATAAAAATTAAATTATGCTTCAAGCAACGCTAACAAAAAATGATTCAAAAGCAAAATGGTTAATTGGTATTGTATCGGTTATTGTATTTTGTACCGTTACTGTTTTAGGAAAATATAATTTAGCTGGCAAAGTAACATTGCCCTTTGATGTTCACATTTTTGCTTTAATCAACGCCTGTTTAAACGGTTGTGTTGCTTTTTTATTAGTACTAGGCTTAGTTACTGTTAAGCAAAAAAAATATCAATTGCATAAAAGTATTATGCTGCTTGCTTTATTGTTATCTGTATTATTTTTAGTCTCTTACATTTGCCATCATTTATTTGCAGGCGAAACAGCCTTTGGCGAAATTGATGGTATTAAAGGATTAAGTGAAAGCGAAATGGCTGCAGTAGGTAGCACAAGGTCAATCTATTTACTAATTTTATTAACTCATATTCCATTAGCAGGTTTAGTATTGCCTTTTATTTTACTTGCTGCTTATAGAGCATTAACTGGGGAGTTTGCACAGCACAAAAAATTAGTTAGATATGTTTGGCCAATATGGTTTTATGTAGCGGTTACTGGTGTAATTGTTTATTTAATGATAAGTCCTTATTATAAATAAGTAAGGGCTTATTATTAAAAATAACTGGCAACTATTCGTTTGTTACATTACCAAGCCCCAATAAAATAAAAACGGCTTTACAATTAGTTATATCACTAAAAGATTTGGAAGATTTGTAACTTTATTTCTAATTTTCTGCAACAAAAATCATTAAACTATTGCAACTGTGCTTCAGCATCTCTTGCGGGTTTTTACACCTCCTCTACCACAATTTTTAATGGAGATAAATAAATTATTTTCACTGCAATACTATCGTCAATTTTTATACCTTCTTTAAAAGGAAGCTTAGCCTGAATTTTATCATTTACTACGTTTACATAAATGCCGTGGGGTTTTATGCCGTATACCTTTGTATCAATTGTAATTTTTTGTTTATACGCTTTTTCAGCAATGTAATACTCGTCTATGTATTTTACTTTTGTTAGTTGTGCAACTACTTTTTCTTTATTGTCGGTATTTTCTAAGGTAAAATCTACTTGTTCGTTAAGCTCATGCTCAGTAGGTTTTATTTGCCATGGCGAAATAGTGGTGGGTAAAAAAAGATAACTATCAATTTCTTTTACAAAATACTTACCCTCTACTTCTTTTAAATAACCAATAAATAAGTTGTTTGTTTTTGCTTTGTTAATTAAAATATCTAATGCTTCGTTGTATTTGTATTGAATATTTAAAGCAACCATTTTATCTCCCCTATCGCTAAGCTTGGCAACAAAATTTACTATATCACCAATATGATAATGATGTTTCTTTTTAATTATTTTTTTATCAATAAGCTCTTGTTGGGTAGCATCATCAATTTTTCCGTTAATAGCTTTCTTTTTTCCATTAACATCATATTCAATTAATACATAATTTTTTTCATGATTAACAAACGATACTTTTCCTAAAATAATACTATTACTCATTATTATAAACTTAATTCAGTTGCAGGGTCCCAAAATCGGGTTTTAAAATCAATAACAGTATCTTTTTTTACCGTTACTCCATCTTTTTTTAATAACTCTTCCATTTTTGTTGGTGTTTCAAAATGAAATTTTCCTGTAAGCATTCCATTTCTATTTACCACTCGTTGTGCAGGTACTTTTGGTTTTGCACCATGTGCCGCATTCATTGCCCAACCAACCATTCTGGCACTAAGTTTTGTGCCTAAGTAATTTGCAATAGCACCATAGCTTGTTACTTTGCCTTTTGGTATTTGCCTTACCACATCATATACATCCATAAAAAAACTATATTCTTTAGGAGTTTTTATTTTTTCTTTGGGATAAGAACTTTTGTTGATCATTCACGAAAAGGTACAAAAAATATTGAATATGGGATGGTGTAAATCAAGAAGATTTTTCAGCCGCTCTTAATTCACTTCGTTTTGGCTCTGCAACATTTTTATAATCAAACGGACAATTTAAACAGCCGTTACCACAGCAATTTCCTTTTTCTAAATGAAACTTGGCAGTAAGCACCATATAGCCATGTGCATTGTAATAAAAATCTTCGCCCTCAATCAGCTTTTTCTTCATTCTTTAAAATTTCTTGCAGTTGGTTATCGTTTAAGTTTGTAAGGGGAGTTGTAAGTTTAAATTGAAGATAATGTATTCTTTTGCTTTGTGCAATATCTAAACTTTCGTAGTGGGTCTTAATAGTTAATGCCGGGTTACTTTCTTTATTCGCATAAATATCATTATTAATTTCAACAAGAAAAAGGTCAAAAAGTTCAATTACTCTTTTTGTAAACAAAAATAATTTAGGTGAATCAGTTTTTAAATGAACACAACCCCCTTGTTTTAATAGTTGAGCGTAAAGCCTTAAAAATCGAGGATGCGTTAACCGCTTTTTTGCTTTAGATGTTCTTAGCTGGGGGTCAGGGAAAGTTATCCAAATTTCATCTACCTCACCAGCTGCAAAATAGTTAGGAATTAGTTCAATTTGAGTACGTAAAAATGCAGCATTGGTTAGGTTATTTTCTAAGCACTTTTTTGCACCAATGTACATTCTGTTGCCTTTAACATCTACCCCAATTATATTTTTGGTTGGGTACATCGTAGACAAACCCACCGTATATTCTCCACGCCCACAAGCTAATTCCAACACAATTGGGTTTTCATTTTCAAAAAAACTGCTCCATTTTCCCTGCATATTTTCAGGGTATTCTAAAACGTTTTTAAATGTTTTAATATCGGCAAAGCGTTGTAATTTTTTTTGAGCCATTGGGCGGCAAAGTTAATAAAATGTGGGGCACAAAAAAGCCTTTCGATAACACTCTATCGAAAGGCCAAAATAAAATGCTGTAGGGGGAGGAATCGAACCTCCACGAGGCAGTTAGCTAAAACACAAAGTTCGGTGGTCGACCCCGGTCGATACTGTATTGCTACAATAACGGCTCTATGTTTCGTTTGTCCTGTTATCCCCACCCTCGAGACAAGAGGGTATGTCTGCCAAAAATTTCATCACCCCACAAAGTTAAAAACTATTATAATGCAAATCTATAGAAAATAGCAATACGTTAAAATTTATTTATAATAAATTTGGAAAATATAGAAATTATTTAAATATTTGCAATTATTATTTGATAATTACTAAATTGAAATATACTTATGGCAGCAAAATTAAATCTTGACAAACTCGATCTTCAAATCATTCATGAAATGATGGAAACAGCCGAAGTTAGTTATGCCGATTTAGGAAAAAAACTATTCGTAAGCGGCGGTACCATTCATGTACGTATAAAAAAATTACAAGAATTTGGTATTGTTAAAGGTACAAAACTTAATGTGGATGTTAAACAATTAGGCTACGATATTACCGCCTTTGTAGGCATTTATTTAGAAAAAAGCGATTTGTACGATAGTGTGGCAAAAGACCTTATGAAAATACCCGAAATAATTCGGTTAAATTACATAACAGGCAACTATAGTATGTTTATAGAAATTGTTTGTAAAGATATTAATCAACTACGTTTTGTATTACATGATGAGTTACAAAAAATTAAAGGGATTGAACGTACCGAAACATTTATTTCGTTAGAAGAAGGGTTTAGTAGAAATGTACAAGTAGCCAGAGGTATATAAAATTAAAAACAGTGTATTTAATTTTTTACATCCACTGCATCTCTTAATCCATTGCCTAATAAATTAAAAGCTAATACCAAAAGCATAATGGCAAAGCCTGGTATTAAGGCTAATAATGGATTGTTGGTTATTAAAAAATTATAATTTTCTTTTATCATTAAGCCCCAGCTAGGCTGTGGTGGTTGTACACCAATTCCTAAAAAGCTTAAGCCAGCTTCTACAATTATTGCTGTTGCAAAAGTGCTAGCAGCTAATACTAAAATTGGCCCCAAAATATTGGGTAAAATATGCCGTATAATTATTCTAAAATTAGTAAAGCCTAATGCCTTGGCTGCAGTAACATATTCTAATTCTTTTACGACTAATACTTGCCCCCGTACTAGCCTTGCTACAGGTACCCACATGGTTAAACCAACAGCTATAAAAATTTGCCAAAAACCTTTGCCCAAAGCCATAGTAATTGCAAAAACTAAAAGTAAAGTAGGTATGGCCCAAGTAACATTTACTATCCACATAATAACCGCATCTGTTTTGCCTTTGTAGTAACCAGCCAAAGCGCCTAAAATAATACCAATACTTGATGCAATAAGAACGGCAATCAGGCCTACGGCAAGGCTTACCCTTGTGCCAATAATTAAACGGCTTAAAATATCTCTTCCAAATTTATCGGTGCCTAGCCAATATTTTTTTACAATAATATTTTTTTTAGTAAGCTGGTTGGGTTGATTTTTGGTTAATTGATTAATGGAATAATATTGTACAACCGATGTATCATCATCAATGAATTTATTAATTAACAAACTATCATTTTTTATGGTGTAGTTGCTAATAGGAATTAAAAGGTAATTATTTTTTTTGCCCCTACTTATTTTTGTAAACCAACTTGTTTCTGGCAGACTTACATCATCGTAAATTTTTAAAAATTGTTGGGTATAGCCTAATTTTTTTGCTTGTATTTCCACTGTTTGCAAATCGGCATTAGGGCTATTGTCTGGTGCAATAATATATCCAAATAAGCTAACAAATAGGGCCATAAATATGACACATAAACCAAACACAGCACCTTTATTTTTTTTAAGGCGTTTATAGGTTTGCTGTTTAAATGAAAAAGATTGTTGCATTACCTAAATGTACAAATGTTTTATTTTACTTGCCTCCCCTTCCAGCTATACCCTCCAAATTTACCCAGCCACCCAGCAATTACGGTGTAAATAATATGAAAAGGCTGCATTAGTGGAAATAAAAATAGCAAGGGTAGTTTATTAAAAAATTTTGCAACAGGAATAAGAAATATAATTTCGATTACCATTTTAAAAAGTAAAACCCAAAACCAAAATTGCAGTGTGGAAAATTGAAAATTAAAAATTAAAAATTTGAAATTTGAAAGAATGGCAACGATTGGTAAAATCAATAATAGCATATTGAAAAAATAGACTACTATCAACACAGGTAGCATTCTTTTATCCTCATACTTATCTGCCTTACTAGCCCATCGTATGCGTTGATTAATAAATTCGGTAATAGTTTTTACTGGTTTAGTTTGCACAATAACAGCTGCACTTTTTAAATACACAATACCTTTTTTATTTTCGCTGTAAATTTTGTGCATCAACATCATATCGTCGCCGCTAGCAATATTATTAATACCTGCAAAACCATTTACTGTATTAAACGCTTTTTTTGTGTACGCCAAATTTGCACCATTACACATACTGTGAATTTTTTTATGTACAGCAGAACCAGTTATGCCTTGTAGCGTCATAAAGTCTAGGGCTTGAAAAATTTCTATAAACCTCACCCCTAAACCCACTCCTGAAGGAGTGGGGAATATGGATACTGGCATCACAATTAAATCTGGTTTTTTTTCTTCGTAAAATGCGGCAATAGTTTGTAACCAATTTGGCGGTGCAACACAATCGGCATCGGTTGTAATAATTAACTCACCATTGGCTTGTGCAACACCAACTTCAATTCCTTTTTTTTTGAATGAGTTTGTTTCGTTGCCAATAAAATTTATTAAATCAATACATTTTATATTGGGTTCATTAAACGTTTTTACAATACTTGCTGTTGAATCTGTTGAATGATCATTCACTACAATTATTTCGTATAAATTTTTTGAGTATGATTGATTTAGTATAGATTGAATACATGCACCAATATTATCTTCCTCGTTTCTTGCAGGAATGATTATGGATAGCTGAGCGGTGATTGGCGAGTCGGCCAGACCTTTTGGTATGGGTTGAGTAGTTGCCAATTGCCAATTTGGTAAACTCAGCCAAGCAATTGCATAATAAATGATTATAGCAGTATAACTGATAATTAGTAATAAACAAATGATGAGTACAGCCTGCTGCATTTTGGTATGCCGTAAAAGAGTGCGACGCAAGAATGTTGCATTTTGCACTACTGTCGGTAACACAAAAATAAAATTTTACAAATCAAAATAATTATTATCTTTGAGGTAGTTGCATAAACAACTATATGTCAAACAACCAATTTAAACGAGGGGAATTATACAGCTTTATTACAGGTAAGGCTAGTACGGCTATTGCAAGGCGATTGCAAAAAAACTTTAAGCAAAATGGAGTAGATATTACCATTGAGCAATGGAGTGTTTTGTATCATTTATGGAAGCAAGATGGGCTTAGCCAACAACAGCTTTGCGATGCCACCTTTAGAGATAAACCAAGTATAACACGACTAGTAGATAATTTGGAAAAGTTAAAATTGGTAAAACGAGTGGCTAGTAAAAACGATAGACGAATAAATATGATTTACTTAGCGCCAGGTGCTCAGTCTTTACAGGAGCAAACAATGGATTTAGCTAATCAAACATTAAACGAAGCATTGATAGGTGTAACAAATGGGCAAATAGAAATTGCAAAGGAAGTACTACAAGTAGTGTACGATAATTTAAAATAACAAAATAAATAGTAGTATGAGCACGCCAACATCAACAATTTCGCCCCTTAAAGGAGGCGAATGGCTAATTAAAGAAAGCAATGCTTTTGAAACCTTTACACCAGAAGACTTTAATGAAGAGCAAATAATGGTGAAAGACATGTGTATCCAATTTTTAAATACAGAGGTTTTACCCATAAGCGACCGTATTGATAAAATGGAACCAGGCCTTGTTGCAGGGCTTATGGAAAAAGCTGGAGAGCAAGGTTTGCTAGGCTCTAGTATTCCTGAAAGTTTTGGTGGGCTAGGTAAAGATTTTATTACCAGTACATTGGTAAACGAAGGATTAGGCGGCGGCTACAGTTTTAGTGTGGCTATTGCAGCACATACAGGTATTGGCACATTGCCTATTTTATATTTTGGTACAGATGCTCAAAAAGAAAAATATATTCCAAAATTAGCAGGTGGCCAATGGAAAGGTGCTTACGGACTAACGGAGCCGAATAGTGGTAGCGATGCGTTGGGAGCAAAAACTACTGCAAAACTTAGTGAGGATGGAAAGTATTATAGTTTAAACGGCCAAAAATGTTGGATTACCAATGGCGGATTTGCCGATGTGTTTACTGTATTTGCAAAAATAGATGGCGATAAATTCAGTTGTTTTATAGTTGAAAAAGGTACCGAAGGGTTTACACAAGGGCCAGAGGAGCATAAAATGGGGATTAAAGGAAGTAGTACAGTACAATTGTATTTTCAAGATTGTAAAGTACCTGCCGAAAATTTGTTAGGCGAAGTTGGTAAAGGACATATTATTGCATTCAATATTTTAAATATAGGCAGATTAAAATTATGTGCTGCAGCATTAGGCGGTGCAAAAATGGCGTTGAACGAAACAGTAAAATATGCCATTGCAAGGGAACAATTTAAAACATCTATTGCCAATTTTGGGGCAATAAAGTATAAGTTAGCCGAAATGGCAACAAGAATTTTTGTTAGCGAAAGTGCCTTGTACCGCACTGCAAAATGGATTGATGATAAAGAAATAGAATTACAAAATGCTGGCAAACCTTTTAACGAAGCGTTGTTAGGTGCAGCAGAAGAATATGCAGTTGAATGTGCTATTTTAAAAGTACATGGTAGTGAGGTGTTAGATTATGTGGTTGATGAAGGTGTACAAGTACATGGTGGCAATGGTTTTAGCGATGAGTACGAAATTAGTAGAGCGTATAGAGATAGCCGTATAAACCGTATTTACGAAGGAACAAACGAAATTAATCGCTTACTTACTGTAGATATGATTTTAAAAAGAGCAATGAAAGGTAAGTTAGATTTAATGGGTCCAGCAATGGCAGTTAGCAAAGAATTAATGAGCATACCAGAATTTGGTAATGATGATGAAACACCTTTTGCTAAAGAACGCAAAGCGGTAGTGAATATGAAAAAATGTATTTTAATGGTCGCCGGTGCTGCGGTGCAAAAATTAATGATGACGTTAGATAAAGAGCAAGAAATATTAATGAACATAGCCGATATGGCCATTGAAACTTTTGAAGTAGAGAGCACCTTATTACGTGTAATGAAAATGGTAGATAAAACTAGCGAAGCTAACTGTTTACAAGAGTTAGATATGATGAGGGTTTATTTATACGATGCCATGGATAGAGTAAATAAATTTGCTAAAGATGCTATTAACAGTTTTGCAAGTGGCGATGAGCAACGTATGATGCTTTTAGGGTTAAAGCGCTTTACAAAAATTGAACCATTTAATGTAAAAGATGCAAGGCGACGAGTAGCAGATAAAATGATTGGAGAAGGGAAGTATTGTTGGTAAGGATTTCATTATTCATAGTTTAATCAAATCTAAAAAAATGCAAAAAATAATTTACTATTAACCCTATTCTTAATTCTTTTTCTAGTTGTAATCCTTCCAAAAATCAATACAAAAAACCAATTACAAAAGCCGTTTCTTTTTTATATTTTTTGATAGAATCGTTCATAATGCAAGTGCTATAATCAACCTAAATTAAAACAGTTTTGTTAATAAAGATAGAAATATAGAAAAGCGTACATTATTTTGTAATTTTACCACACAATATTTTTTATGGCAGAAACACTAACAACACCAGTACCCCTTACCGCAAAAGATTTTACCACCGATCAAGAGGTTAGATGGTGCCCAGGCTGCGGCGATTATTCTATTTTAGCACAAGTGCAAAAGATAATGCCAACGCTTGGCATACCTAAAGAAAATATTGTAATTGTAAGTGGTATCGGCTGTAGTAGCCGCTTTCCGTATTATATGAATACCTACGGAATGCATAGCATACATGGTAGAGCAACCGCAGTTGCTAGTGGTTTAAAAGCCGCAAGGCCCGAGCTTAGCGTCTGGGTAGTAACGGGGGATGGCGATAGTTTAAGCATTGGCGGTAACCACACCATTCATTTGCTTCGTAGAAATTTTGATATAAACATTCTATTATTCAACAACCAAATTTACGGATTAACAAAAGGGCAATATTCTCCTACATCGGAAGAAAATAAAATTACTAAATCAACACCATTTGGCAGTATTGATCATCCATTTAACCCTTTAGCCTTAGCTATGGGTGCCGATGCTAGTTTTATTGCCCGTACTATGGATAGAGACCCTAAACATATACAAGCTATGTTGCTCCGCAGCCAAGCACATAAAGGAGCATCGTTTTTAGAAATTTATCAAAACTGTAATATTTTTAACGATGGAGCTTTTGAAATATTTACTGAAAAAAGCAGCAAGGCAGATGAGGTTTTATTTTTAGAACAAGGCAAACCATTAGTTTTTGGCGCAACTAATAATAAAGGTATTAAGCTAGATGGGTTTAAACCCGTACTTGTAAACTTAGAGGAAGGTGCAAGCACCGATGATTTATGGATACATGATGAAAGAGATTTTTATAAAGCACAGATACTTATTCGCATGTTCGACGATCCAAAACTTGCTGGGCATTTACCACGGCCATTTGGAGTTTTTTACGAAACCGAAAGAGCTTGTTACGAAGATAGTATGCAATTACAAATAGAAGACATTATTGCTAAAAAAGGCAAAGGCGATTTGGATAAGTTGTTGAGAGGAAATGAAACTTGGACGATTAGCTAAAACTTGTATTTCACTTATTTTTACGAATTACACGAATTAAATCAATTGGTGTAATTCATTTTAATTGGTGTACTATATTATAACAAGCTCTTCTCCACTAAATACTCCGCAATCTGCACCGCATTAGTTGCAGCGCCTTTACGTAAATTATCGCTTACAATCCAGCAGTTTAGGGTGTTTGCTTGTGTTTCATCTCTACGAAGGCGCCCAACAAATGTTTCATCTTTATCGTAAGCAGTTAGGGGCATAGGGTAAATAAAATTAGCCATATCATCTTTTACAACAACTCCAGCAGCATTGCTTAAAAGTGTTTTAACTTCCGTTAAATCAAAATCATTTTCAAATTCAATATTTACACTTTCGCTGTGGCCACCCATAGTTGGTATGCGTACACAGGTAGCTGTTACTTGTATGTTATCATCACCCATTATTTTTTTAGTTTCGTTGGTCATTTTCATTTCTTCTTTGGTATACCCATTCTCTAAAAAAACATCTATTTGTGGTATCGCATTCATATCAATTGGGTATTTGTACGCCATTTCTCCCTCAATACCTTTACGCTCATTCATTAGTTGTGTAACAGCTTTTACACCAGTACCTGTAACGCTCTGGTAAGTGCTTACCACTACTCTTTTAATTTTATATTTATCATGTAATGGTTTTAAAACTACCACCATTTGTATAGTGCTGCAGTTTGGATTAGCAATAATTTTATCGGTATTGGTTAGTACAGTAGCATTAACTTCTGGTACAATTAATTTTTTTTTAGCATCCATTCGCCATGCACTACTATTATCAATTACAGTAATGCCAGCAGATGCAAATTTTGGCGCCCACTCCAAACTAGTGCCACCACCAGCACTAAAAATAGCAATACCTGGTTTAGCATCAATAGCATCTTGTATACTAACTATACTATATCTATTGCCCTTAAATTCTATTTGTTTACCAATCGATTTTTCCGATGCTACAGCTATTAATTCCGTTACCGGAAAATTACGCTCTGCCAAAACTTGCAACATTTTTGTGCCTACTAAACCTGTGGCACCTACTACCGCTACTTTCATGTAAATTATCTTTTTGCAAAGAAAATGCTTATCTCTTATATATTATCTAATTTTTATTAATTAGTGTAATTCGTAAAAATTAGTGGAATAAGCATCTAAAATTTGTATCTTTAAAACACACATTTGTTATATGAAAAAAGTTATACTTCTTATCTACATCATTTGCTTTGCTAACTTATTTACGAAAGCTCAGCTTACCGAAAGCTTTACCGATGGCGATATTACAACTAGTCCTGCTTGGGGTGGAGGCTTGACAGATTTTACAGTTAATCCTGCTTTTCAATTACAAAGTAATAATAGCATAGTAAATAGTACATATTATTTAAGCACAGCAAGTACTTTGGCAACAACTGCCCAATGGGAGTTTTATCATCAAATAAGCTTTAACCCATCTAGTGCAAATTATACCGATGTTTTTTTAACAGCAAGTGCAAGCGATTTAACAGCTACAACAACAAATGGTTATTTTGTACGCATTGGTAATACCGCCGATGAAATTGCTTTATATAGAAAAGATGGCGCAGTAGTTACAAAAATTATTGACGGAGTTGATGGCACGCTAAATACTAGTAATAATATAATGAAAATTAAAGTGGTGCGTAATGCTGCTAATCAATTTACATTAAACAGAGATTTAACCGGCACTGGCAATAGTTATTTTACCGAAGGTGTAGTTACAGATGTTACGTATACTACATCAGCTTTTTTTGGCATTTTAATAAAGCAAAGTACAGCAAGTTTTTTTCAGCGTCATTTTTTTGATGATATTACGGTACAAGTTTTTGTACCAGATGTAAATGCACCAACTCTTATAAGTGCAACAGCACTAACCTCTAGTACGTTAGATGTATTGTTTAATGAAGCTGTAGATATAGCCACTAGCCAAGCTATGGCAAACTATGTTGTAAATAATAGTGTAGGATCTCCCCTAACGGCAATAAGAGATGCTACTAACTTAGCTTTAGTGCACTTAACATTTGCAAGCAACTTTCCGCTACGTACTAATTTGCAATTAACGGTAAATGGGGTAAGAGATTTATCTGCCAATGCAATTAGCAATGCAACTACTACATTTACCTTTTTTGTAGTACAACAAAAAGATATTGTACTAAATGAAATTTTATTTAATCCCACGCCTACAAGTACCGACTATGTGGAGCTTTATAATAACACCAATTTTACAATAGATTTAAAAAATGTAAAAATTGCGAATAGAAATACCGCAGGGCAAGTTAGTAGCATAAAAACATTAACAACCAATAGTTATTTTTTAGCTCCACAACGTTTTGTGGTTATTACCGAAGACTCTGCTTTAGTAAAAGCAAACTACATTGTACAAAATTTAAATGCATTTATAATAGTACCAACCATGCCTTCTTTTAATGATGATAAAAGCAGTGTACTCATTTTAAATGCACAAGGCGATGTTGTAGATGAATTAAAATACGATGAAAAATGGCATTTTAGTTTAATAACAAATAGAGAGGGGGTGGCATTAGAACGAATAGATTATAACGCCCCAACACAAAGCCAAGAAAACTGGCATAGTGCCGCCACCAGCGTAGGTTATGGCACACCAACGTATAAGAATAGTCAATACAAAATTAACGATCAACTACAAGGCGAAATAACAACAACACCCGAAATTGTTAGTCCAGATAACGATGGTATGGATGATTTTGCTACAGTAAATTATAGTTTTCCGCAACCTGGGTATGTTGCTAATATTACTATTTTTGATGCCGCAGGTAGAGTGGTAAGAAACCTACAACGCAATGCGTTGTGTGGCATAAGAGGTAGCTTTAGATGGGATGGGTTGGGCGAAAAAAATCAGCAAATAGCCACCGGTATTTATATAATTTATACCGAGGTATTTAATTTAGATGGCAAGAAAAAAAGGTTTAAGAATACAATGGTAGTAGCAAGGAGAAAATAAAGGAAATTAAAAAAGTATTAAAATATAAGTTTGTAAAACCATATGCATCCACAGCTTCGTTTCGTGGCACACGAAACGGAAAAAGAAAAAAATATTGTTTCGTGTGTCACGAACCAAGGCGGCCGAGATGAACTTTGCCAAATTTTTTTTAAGGCGACAGATCATTTACCGTGATTTTGTTTATATCATCATCAACATTATCAGGTATTTTATTTAACTGATGTTTGATGATGAAATAACCGCCAATGGCACCGGCTATTCCCATTAACATGATGCTGATAATATTGGTTTTGTCAAAAATAGCGAACCCCATGACGACTCCAATGATCTCACCACCTATCCAGCTTAACACAGTATACAATATCCAGGTATTTCTTTTTAAACTTTTTTTCTTTGCCATCTTCCCGATCTTAATGGAGAGAAAAACAAGTATTATTATCTCTATCATGCAAAATAAAATTTAGTTTTAAAAATGATAAATGTTTGAGACAAAGTCTCAAAACCAAAGCATCCTCGTCAGAGACGAGGACTAGGTTACACCAAATCAATATCAAAGTTTACCAATTGTACAAACTCACTTAATCTAGCATCAATATCAGCCTTGGTAATTTCTTTCATACGCTGTGGCCCAAATTTTTCTACACAAAAACTTGCCATGGCACTACCTACAATTATAGCGGTTTTCATATTTTCAAAACTAATGTCTTTTGTTTTAGCAATATGCCCAATAAAGCCACCAGCAAAGGTATCACCAGCACCTGTTGGGTCAAAAACTTCCTCTAACGGTAAGGCTGGTGCAAAAAATATATCGTTTTCGTGAAATAATAAGGCACCATGCTCTCCCTTTTTTATAATTAAAAACGTAGGCCCCATTTCCATAATTACTTTAGCAGCTTTTACTAAAGAGTACTCTCCGCTAAGCTGCCTGGCTTCGCCATCGTTTACCATTAATACATCTACTTTTTTAAGTACTTCTTTTAAATCGTCTAGGGCTATTTCCATCCAAAAATTCATAGTATCCATTACTATTAATTTTGGTCGTTTTTTTAATTGATTAATTACACTTAGTTGTAACTTAGGCATTAAATTACCTAGCATTAAAAACTCGGCGCCTTGGTAACTATCGGGTACTATAGGGTTAAAATCTTCTAACACATTTAAGTCGGTAATTAAGGTGTCTCTAGAGTTCATATCATTATGATATTTACCACTCCAAAAAAAAGATTTTTTATCAGGTACAATTTCAACTCCATCTAATTGTACACCACGTTTTTTAAGTTCGTCCATTTCTTCCTGCGGAAAATCGTAACCAACAATTGAAATTTGTTGCACAGGTTGTACAAAATTACTTGCTGCATAAGCCACATAGGTAGCACTACCGCCTACAATTTTATCTACTTTGCCAAAAGGGGTTTCAATAGCATCAAAAGCCATTGTGCCTACTGTAATTAAACTCATTTTTAGTTGTGTTGAATAATTAATAATTGGGCAAAAGTAAGATGATTGAGTGTAATTTTACTCTCCGAAAAAGCTAATAACGCAACTATTATTGATAAAGAGTTTGTGCGAATTATTATTTATGTGAAAATATTTAATTGATTAGGCAAAATATTAAAACTTTTGCGGTGGTAGGTACACAAGCCAAACTCTTCAATGGCTAAGCGGTGCTTTAAGGTTCCATACCCTTTATTGTTTAGCCAGTCGTAGTGCGGAAATTGCTGATGTAGTTTTTTCATTTCTTCATCTCTATAGGTTTTGGCTAAAATACTGGCGGCAGCAATGCTGGCGTATTTGCCATCGCCTTTAACAATACACTGATGTGTAATTTTAGCATGGGGTTTAAATCGGTTACCATCAATCAGCAATAAATTGGGTTTAATTTTTAAGGCTGCTACACATAAGTGCATGGCTTTGTAGGTAGCTTGTAAAATATTTATCTTATCTATTTCAATATGATTTACGGCTTGTACAGCGTAACAAATACTTTCTTTTTCTATAATGGGGCGTAAAATATTTCTTTCTTTTTCCTTTAGTTGCTTACTATCGTTTAATAAGGGATGAAAAAAATCGATTGGTAAAATAACGGCTGCTGCAAAAACAGAGCCTGCATAACATCCCCTTCCAGCTTCATCTATACCGGCTTCAATGCTGTTTTTTTTGTAAAAAGATTGTAACAATTAGTAGCTTTTAAGTTAAACACATAGGCATAATAGTTTTTTCCTATGTGCCTATGTGTTTCAAATCGTAATACCTTTGCAAAATATGCAAACTTCTTCTTTTTTACGCTTTAGTAAATGGGTTTTAGTACTGGTTTTTTTAGTGATAGCTGCAGGTGCAGTTGTACGTAGTACACAAAGTGGTATGGGCTGCCCCGACTGGCCAAAATGTTTTGGGCAATACATTCCACCAACTAAAATGGAGCAAGTTTTTTTTAGCGCAAATATAAACTACCCTAAAGGTCAGTTTATACGCTATAACGATAGCCTATGGTTTGCCGCTACCACTTTTACTAGTAAAGAAAACTTTGATAGAACAAATTGGCAACATTACAACAAACATGGGTATACTAAAATAGTGATTTACCAAACCTGGATTGAATATATAAATAGATTGTTAGGTGCATTGTTAGGTATTTTTTTATTAATACAATTACTATGGAGTTTAAAATTTTGGAGTATCAATAAAAAAATTAGTGGGCTTTGTTTTGCAAACGTATTGCTTACTGGTTTTCAGGCATGGTTGGGCAAAACGGTTGTAGATACAAATTTAGCTGGTGTAAAAATTACGACTCATTTACTGGTAGCCTTATTAATTGCGGCAATTGCCTTAACGGTTATTTATATAGTAAAACAAACTAAAAAAGTGCCAACTAAAAAACTGTATTGGTTAACTTTAGTAGGACTGCTATTACTAACCCTACAAATTATTTTGGGTACACAAGTACGAGAGCAAATTGATGAAATTAGTAAAACACTTGCTTATGGGGGTAGAGATAGGTGGGTTGATAAATTAGATTATGTTTTTTTAATTCACCGTTCATTTTCGTTGCTAGTAACCGCTATTTTTTTATATGTGGTATATGGGTTTAAAAAAATTGGGTTAAAACTATTTAGCAATACCTTAATTGTTGTTTGCCTTTTTGCGGAAATTATATTAGGTATAGTAATGGCCTATTTTGATATGCCTGCAATTGCACAACCACTCCATTTGTTATTTAGCTCCGTACTTTTTGTAGCGGCTTTTTATAGTTGGTTAAATACAGAGCTAAATAAATCAGCATAAGCCACCTTGTTTTGGCATACATTTTTTGTAGTTTTATACAAAATGAGTTACGCGGCAATTTTTTAATGGGATTTTTAATTATTCAATTACGAGATAGACCAAAAGATAATTGGTATCATCCTTTTGAAAATACGAATATTTCCGATGTGTTAATTAAGCCAGGAACAATGTTACAACATAATTGATTTAAGCTATAAGATTATAGTATTACACAATAGTATAGTGCTTTACATAAGCAATTAGACTCTTCTTTACAACAACTAACACTAAGGTATACACCCGAAAAAGAAGATAAAAGTGCAGCATTAAATTATCATTTAACTGCCCGAGAAAAAAGAGATATTAAGACTTCGTTTTATAACACCTATAATCAACAGTGGTTACAAAAAATATAAGTAGACCTTGGCGTTAAGTAAGTTTAGTCTACCAACAACCTAATTGCTTTAGGGATAATTTCAATATCAAAATTAGTTGTTGTTTCTGCAGGGTCGCCATCAATATGCAAGGGTGCTAAGCCAGGGTTTTGTATAGTTAGTTTTGCTGTTTGAAAGTAACCTACATGGGTGCGGTGATATTTTTTATCTTCATAAGGGCGTACTTCTCCAACCTTAAGTTGTTTTAAAACTGCCCATAACATTCTGGCTTTACTCATTTTATTTACGATAATAATATCTAACAAACCATCTTGCAAACTAGCTTTAGGAGCAATAGTAAAATTATTGCCATACTGATTACTATTGGCAATGCTAATAAAAAAAGCAGCTGTTTTAATACGGCTACCATCTACCATCAAAGTAAATTCGTAGGGCTTAGCAACAATAAAATTTTTTATTGATTTTTTAATATAAGTAAATAACCCTCTATTTTTTTGTTTTGCAAAATCATGTGCTACTTGTGCATCAAAACCCAACCCACAAAGCATGCAGCTAAATTTTTCATTAATATAAAAGCAATCTATTAATGCTGTTTTCCCCTTAAAAATAATAGCCAAAGCCTTCTTGGCATTTTTACTAATTTTTGCTGCCAATGCTAAACCATTGCCACTGCCCATTGGAATAATGCCAATGTTTACATCAACGTTTAATAAAGCTTTCCCAATTTGATTAACGGTACCATCGCCACCACACACAATTATATCTGTTATATTTTCAGCCTTTATTTTTTCAACTAAATAATCATAATTGCCAGTAGCATTGGTAGGTAAAATTTCGAACGGAATATGTTGAGCAGTCGTTTTTTCTTTAATTAATCTCGTTATAGCTTCTTTGCCTTTAGTGCCAGATATTGGGTTTATAAAATAAATAAAACGACGCTGCATGGTGCAAAGTTGAGGGAAACCACTTGTATTTAAATAAGTAACAAATAAATTTACCAACGTAATAACGCACTTGCCCATGTAAAGCCACTGCCAAATGCTGCAAGGCAAACTAAATCGCCTTCCTTTATTTTACCTTTTTCCCAAGCCTCGCACAAGGCAATAGGTACACTTGCTGCTGTTGTGTTGCCGTAATATTGTATGTTATTATAAACTTGCTCATCGGTTAATTGTAATTTTTGTTGTACAAATTGTGCAATGCGTAAGTTAGCTTGGTGGGGTATTAGTAAATTAATATCTTTTGTAGCTAAACCATTAGCTGTTAATGATTCTATTATTACCTCCGGAAATTTTACAACCGCTTTTTTAAATACAGAGGGGCCATCCATGTTTGGAAAATTTTGTGCATCATCAATCATAGCATGGCTCATAAACATTTGCCCCATTTCGGCGTCATCAAAATTAGCTACCTTATCTTCCATCCAATAATTAGCATGGGTACCGGGGTTGTACATAGCTAAAATTTCGGCACTATTACCATCACTATGTAAATGAGTACTTAAAATCCCTTTTCCTATATCTGTTGTAGGTTGTAGTACTACAGCCCCAGCTCCATCTCCAAATATTACCGAAATATTTCTACCTCTTGTAGTAAAGTCTAACCCAAATGAATGTTTTTCTGACCCAATAACCAATATATTTTTATACATGCCTGTTTTAATAAATTGATCGGCTACCGATAATGCATATACAAAACCGCTACATTGGTTACGAATATCTAAGGCACCAATTTCTTTCATCTTCATAGCCCGTTGTACTAAAACCCCACAGCCTGGGAAATAATAGTCTGGCGATAGGGTTGCAAAAATTATAAAATCAATATCCTGTGCAGTTGTTCCGGCTCGTTCTATAGCAATTTTTGCTGCTTGCACCGCCATAGTTGTGGTCGTTTCTTCTGTTCTGTGAGCATATCTACGTTCTTTTATACCCGTACGTTCTTGTATCCATTCATCGCTGGTATCCATATACTTTTTTAAATCTTCATTGGTAAAAACTTTGGCAGGCACATACATACCTACCCCTGCAATTTTGCTAGCTGGCATACAATCATTAATTTTTAGGTAAGCAAATTACAAAAATGAAATGTAATTGCAACAATTTCAAATGCAACTATATGGGGAGTGGTCAATAGTTATTGATAAGCATATTAATTGCAGAATTATACATTTTTACCAAATAAAAGAATCTACCAAATTTTGAAACTTATTAAATGATAAAACCTTATCCTTTTGTTTAAATAAAATTGAATAAATGCTTTAAACATTACACAAAAATAAAAGTACTTAATAATTTCATAAAATATTTATTGTAATTTAAACCAACCTTCCATACATTTGTTTTCAACTATTATATTATTTAATTAAAAAAACTAACTATGTTTAAAAATTTTTTGCAAGTACATGCAATTGAAACCACCAACTATGTTGCCTTTACATTTTTTGTAGGCACTATGGCAATGATGGCCGCTTGTGTTTTTTTCTTCTTTGAAATGTCAAATGTTGACAAAAAATGGAGAACATCAATACTTGTTTCTGGCTTAATTACGTTTATTGCCGCTGTTCACTACTATTACATGAGAGGCTACAATTTAGAAACTGGAGAATCACCAATATTCTTCCGTTATGTTGACTGGATTTTAACCGTTCCGTTGATGTGTGTTGAATTTTATTTAATCACTAAAAAAGCAGGTGCAAAAATTGCATTATTGTGGCAATTAATTTTTGCTTCTGTAGTAATGCTTGTAACAGGTTACATTGGTGAGGCTATTTATGGTAAAGATACTCAAAGCTGGATATGGGGTTTAGTTAGCGGTATTGCTTATTTCTACATAGTGTACTTAGTATGGTTTGGCGAAGTAGCAAATCTTGCTCGTAACGCTGGCCCTGCTGTACAAAAAGCAGTAAAAACACTTGGATGGTTTGTACTAGTTGGTTGGGCTATTTATCCAATTGGATATATTGCTGGTACAGAAGGTGGATTATTTGGAATGAAAGTATTCCAAGGTTTATCAATGGATATTGTATATAACATTGGTGATGCCATTAATAAAATTGGTTTTGGTTTAGTGATATATGCTTTGGCGCAATCAGATAAGGGTAGCACACAAAGTGCATAATTTATAATTAAAAGGTGTGATAAATTTTATCACACCTTTTTTTTGAACGTTTAATCTAGTTGAACGGAATTCTTAAACTTCAGTATTCTTTTAATATCCTTTTCATCTGCTGTGCCTGAAATAGCTTTATCAAAAACATATGATTACATTTTTGCGGGCTATGGGGCGGCAGCTTCGTTACTTATACTGCAATTACATCATAAAAACTTACTTGATAAACTTAATATTCTTATTGTAGATCCCGAAAGAAAAAATAAAAATGATAAAACATTTTGTTTTTGGGCTAATAAAGATGAAGATATTGTTAAGGATTTAAAACATTTAATTAAGCACTCTTGGTCAAATGTCCTTATTCAGAATGCTGGAAATACTCCATTAGCACCTCTCACCTACCATCATATATCAAGTATCGATTTATACGATGAGTTGCTAAAACTTGAAAAATCGTATAATTGGGATCGATTAATTTCCGCTGTAGATAAGGTTTCAAGTGATGAAAATGGGGCTTTTATTATAGCAAAAGGCGAAATATTACGTGGAAAAAAAATATTCGATTCACGAACACCCATCTACGAAAAGACAAAAGCGGGAGAAACACACATTTTTCAAAGTTTTGTAGGTTGGGAAATTGAAACCAATCGATTGATCGAAAACCCTGATACTTGTCGTTTAATGGATTTTGATGTGGAGCAAAAAGGGTCCACGCAATTCATGTATGTACTTCCTTTTTCACCAACAACTGCACTCGTAGAGCTAACTCGCTTTGGTTCTGAAATATTATGTGAAACTGCAGCAGAAAAACAACTACAGGATTACATACATAAACACTTCGGTGAATTCAAGAAGCAGGCAATAGAAATTGGATGTATTCCAATGAGCAATGCCGAAATTAGGAATGATACGCTGAAGGATGTTGTTTTGTTAGGTGCTAGAAATTATAAAGTAAAGCCAAGTACTGGTTATGCCTTTAAAAACATGTATCATCATGCTTCTGAGTTGGTTAATTCCATAAGTAATTTAAAACCCCCAAAAGAGCTCAATGTTGAACACGCAAAAGCACCAACAGGTCGTTTTGCTTTTTATGACTCTTTACTTTTGCATATTCTAAAAAATAAGCCACAAAATGGAAAAATAATTTTTCAAGATTTATTAAAAGGTGTCGAAATTAATACCGTATTACGTTTTCTTGACGAAAAAACAAGCTTCTCTGAAGACCTTAAAATATTTGCTAAATTACCTTGGTCTCCATTTCTATCTGCATTATTTTATAAAATAACTCAAATGAGTTGGTTCCGTCCCTTTATTTTGATGCTATTATGTCTACTACTTATATTTTTGGGTAAAGGAACATTTCTTCAAAGTATCATTGGTTATGGATTACTTATTACTGGTTTAATTACGGTTGGGATTCCTCACGGTGCAGTAGATCACCTTATTGAAACAGGGAAATGGGATTCAAAAAAAGCACCACGTTTTATTTTGACTTATCTATTACAAGCTGCCGCTATGGCTTTTCTTTGGTATTTACTTCCTGAATTAGCAATCATTATTTTTCTTGTCTATTCCTCTTGGCATTTTGGACAAGCTGATGGAAAACAATGGGGGTTTTCACCTGTATTATCATTTATTTGGGGTGTCTTTTTACTTTTTTACATTTTGGGGACTCACATGAAAGAAACTAATTTAATTACATCTATTATTGGTCATCTGAGATTACCAATCGCTTTTCCTTCATGGGTTATTATTCCATGGATAATTTGGTCTATCATTCGAAAGCAAGCATCATTTAGCTTAACATTAATTTGGCTCTTTTTATCAAGCCAACTTCCCCTACTTTTTGCATTTGGTATCTATTTTATCGGGCAACATAGTATCACAAGCTGGAAACACATCTCAGCACACCTAAAACTAAGCAACCGTAAAATTTGGCTGCAATCATTTCCTTTTCATACCGGGGCTTGGATAATTCTTATGTTATTCATTTATTTTTATCCAGCTTCCAAAGGCTTTAATGTTCAAGACACTAGTCAATGGGGCATTTTTTTTATTTTTATCGCATGTATTAGCTTACCGCATGTTATTTCCATGCAAAGTCTTTACACAAAAAAATGTGATTAATTTCTAGGTTCTTTATTCAAAATTTTTTTCCTTCCTTTCCTTTCATATCATAGGAAATAACAGCATTGCCTTTTTAAAAATACACTGTTTTTGCTTTAGCATCAAAAATACTGATACTTTGAGTCTCCGGTTGATACATTCCTTCAAGTAAATGACTTAAAAAAGGGGTGCTTAATAAAAATGTATATGTGTATTATAACTTGGTAGTATTATTTAAGGTTTTCCAAAGTAAATCTTTAAGCTCGGGCAAGCCTTGGCTTAATATAGAGGAAATAAATAAATGTGGAATATTTTTGGGCAGCTCTTTGGCTATGGCTGCTTTTAATTCATCATCTAACATGTCGCTTTTGCTAATGGCAATTACGAAATCTTTTTGTAACATTTCATCATTATAATCTTCTAACTCTTTGTGTAAAATTTCAAATTCTTTTTTATGATCTTTACTATCGGCAGGTATTAAAAAAAGTAAAATAGAGTTACGCTCTATATGGCGTAAAAAGCGGTGCCCTAAGCCTTTTCCTTCGGCAGCACCTTCTATAATACCGGGTAAATCGGCAATGCAAAAACTTTTTCCATCTCTATAATCTACCATGCCTAACTGTGGCACAAGGGTGGTAAACGCATAGTCTGCAATTTTTGGTTTTGCTGCTGTTATTACCGATAGTAAGGTTGATTTGCCTGCATTTGGAAAGCCTACCAAACCCACATCGGCCAGTACTTTTAATTCTAACACTTTCCAACCTTCTACACCCTCTTCGCCAGGCTGTGCATATTCGGGTGTTTGGTTGGTAGAGGTTTTAAAATTGCTATTACCTAAGCCCCCACGGCCCCCTTTTTGCAAAATTATTTCTTGCCCATCTTCTAAAATTTCTGCTACTTGTTCGCCCGTTTCTTCATCTAACGCAATAGTACCAAGGGGTACTTCTATAATAATATCTTTTCCGTTTTTACCGGTACTGTTATTTTTACTTCCATTTTCGCCATCCTCCGCTATTACATTTTTAAAATACCTAAGGTGTAAAAGGGTCCACAATTGAATGTTGCCTTTTAAGATAACATGTGCCCCACGGCCACCATCGCCACCATCGGGGCCACCCATAGCCGTAAGTTTATTACGCATAAAGTGTTTACTACCAGCGCCACCGTGTCCGCTATGGCAAAATATTTTTATTTGATCTACAAAGTTTGAACGTTCCATATTAAGCGGCAAAGGTCCGTAATTTAAAGTTATAATACCGATTATAAATATTCTATAATTCAATTTTATCCGCCTTTGGTGGATCAATTGTGTGATAGAATATTTTATAAATACAATTGGTATAACGTACGAAGGCAGATGGATATATAACTGGTTTTATTCCTTGAAATTCGTAAATCATACGCCTAACCCTTAAAGTGGAATTTAGATTGTTATTAAGTTTTTATCTGTTCTATAACACAAACCTTTAAACTGTGCTACTAAATATTTTTTTTGATTCGTAATTTCTATTTGATAAAGTCCTGTGCTTTTGCCATTATGTAACTCTTTTGCCTCGGCAATTAATTCATCGCCCACATGTATAGGCTTTATAAAATTTATAGCCGTATCTAACGCCACCGATAATTGATTACGGTTATTGCAAGCAAAAGCAAAGGCACTATCGGCAAGGCTAAAAGCAATACCGCCATGCACAATGCCAAGGCCATTCATCATTTCGGGCCTTACGGTCATTTTTATTTTGCTGTATCCTTCCCTTATTTCAATGATTGATATGCCTAGCCATTGGCTAAAAAAATCATGCTGCATCATGTGCGTTACTACTTGTTGTGGAGTTGACATGGTTTTATTTTTATATTCACCGCAGAGAAAACAGTTGAATAAGTTTTCGCAAAGAACCTCTGCGTAAACTTTCCGTCCTCCTTTGCGGGGAATAATTTATTTACCTATAAAAATCGGTTTTCGCTTTTCTAAAAACGAGTTTATGCCTTCGGCATAATCGGTAGTTAAAGCAGCTTGTTGTTGTAGCTCATCTTCAACCTGCAATTGCTGATCCCAATTATTTGTAAACGATTTGTTTAAGGCTAATTTAGTTAACGCCAAACCTTGTGTGGGCATTTGCGAAAGTATAACAGCAATTTTTTTACTTTCCTCAACAAAAACCTCATCACTAAAAACTTTATACAGCATTCCCATTTTTTCTGCCTCTGTTGCGGTTACATTATCTCCCGTCATCATTAATGCACTTGCTTTTTGCCAGCCAATTAATCGGGGCAACGTGTATGTGCCACCACTATCTGGTATTAAACCAATTTTACTAAAAGCTTGTATAAAGGATGCCGACTCGGTGGCTACCACAACATCGCAACACAATGCAATATTTGCACCAGCACCTGCAGCAACACCATTTACAGCACACACAACAGGTTTTTGTAAGGCTCTAATTCGTTTTACAATCGGATTGTAATGCTCACTTAAAATTTGGGCTAATTCCATTTTACCTTCGCCAACTAATTCGCCAATATCTTGCCCAGCACAAAAAGCTTTGCCTGCGCCAGTTACATAAATGGCTTTTACGTTTTCATTTATTGCACATTCATCTAATTTGGTTTGCAAAAGCAACGCCATTTCTCTGTTAAAGGAATTAAATTTATCGGGGCGGTTTAAGGTTATATAGGCAACCGCATCCTTTATTTCGAATAGTATAGAATACATATTTATATAGATTTTGTAAAGTGGTTGTACAAATTTAATTTATTAATGACATTTAAAATAATCAAATGGTTCTTTACAATCTTGGCATTGGTATAATGCTTTGCAAGCAGTGCTTCCAAATTGGCTAATTAATTTTGTATTGGTGCTGTTACATTGTGGGCATTCTATTACGGGGTTAGCTGTATCATCGGCTCTGGAATGTGGCGGAGCAATACCGTACTCTTTTAATTTTCGTTTACCCTCTTCACTCATCCAATCGGTTGTCCAGGCAGGGGAAAGAACCGAGGTTATTTTAAAATTTTTAAACCCACTTTCTAACAACTTTAATTTAACATCAATGCTTATCATATCCATTGCTGGGCAGCCAGTGTAGGTAGGAGTTATAATAATTTCTACAACCTCCCCCAACCCTTCTAAAGCAGAGGAGACAATAACATCTCTTACAATACCTAAATCTAAAATGGTAAGTACAGGTACTTCAGGGTCTGCGACTGTAGAAAGCAATTGCCAGATTTTTTCTTTATCAAGTAATGCTTTTACCATTGGCTATTTGGATATGCCCTTTGCATATATTGTAGTTCGGTTAAAATAAACCCTAAGTTTTCGGTGTGTGTGCCAGTTTTACCGCCAGTTTGCATGAATGTATTTTGGGGGATAGATAAGGTAGCTTCTTGAAAAATTACGTCTACTTTTTCGGCCCAGTTATTTTGAAGGGCAATCAAATCTATATTCATTTCTTTTTCATAATCAACAGCAATAAACATTTCGCCAATGTATCGCCATAACTCATTAATAGCAACTAACATTCGTTGTTTGCTTTCTGGGGTTCCATCTCCTAGGCGTAATACCCACTCACTACTCCAACGAATATGGTATTTAATTTCTTTTAAAGCTTTTGTACATATAGCAGCTAACTGTTCATCTTTATTTTGCTGTAATTGCTCAAATAATAAATATTGATATTGGCTAAAAAGATATTGGCGTAAAATAGTTTGTCCCCAATCGCCATTTGGTAATTCGGTTAGTAGTAGGTTTTTAAATTCTCGTTCGGTACGTAAATAGGCTAATGAATCTTCGGTGATCTCACCCCCAACACCCTCTCCAAAGGCAGAAAGGGCTTTTGTGTCCTGCATATTTTTAGATTCGTTTATTAATTGAGCAGCATATTGGTAAAAATTTCGGCTTTGCCCCAATAAATCTAAACTAATATTAGTGATGGCAATATCTTGTTCCAAAACTGGTCCATGCCCACACCATTCGCTATTGCGTTGCGATAAAATTAAGGTTGTATCGGCTAAATGTAAAAGGTAATTTATTAGTTGTTGAGCTAAGTTTTGCATTATGCATTATCAATTAAAAAATTATTCATTATTACATATGCCCAACCTCATCTGGTAAAACATAAAATGTGGGATGACGATATATTTTATCAACTGCCGGTTCGTATAACTCACCAGCTTCATCAGGATTACTGGCTGTAATATGTTTACTTTCTATCACCCAAATACTTACACCCTCTTGCCTACGAGTGTAAACATCTCTTGCATTTTCAATAGCCATTTGTGCATCGGTTGCATGCAGGCTTCCTACATGTTTATGATCGAGCCCTTGTTTGCTACGTACAAAAATTTCCCATAGTGGCCATGCAGATGCATCATCATTTGTTTTCTTTACCTCATTACCTGCCGCATTTTCATCGCCTCCAAAATCGCCGTAGTAATATTTAGTTAGATTAATTTTCATTGTAAAAAATTTAATGAGTTACGCTGCTTCTAAAGCCTCTTTAGCAGCTTGTGCTTTTGCTTTTTTAACTGCATAAGCATTAGCAGCTTCTCTTACCCAAGCTCCATCGTTGTGTGCTTTATTACGTGCTGCTAAACGTTGTTTGTTACAAGGTCCATTGCCTTTTACTACAGCCCAAAATTCGTCCCAATTTATTTCGCCCCAATCGTAATGGTTGGTAGTTGGGTTCCATTTTAGTTTATCATCGGGCAATGTCATTCCTAAAACCTTCACTTGTTCGGCAGCCATATCTACAAATTGCTGGCGAAGTTCATCATTTGTTTTGCGTTTTATTTTCCACTTCATGCTTTGATCGTTATTGGTAGATTCTGAATCTTTTGGCCCAAACATCATAAGGCTTGGCCACCACCAACGGTTAATAGCATCTTGACACATTGCTTTTTGTTCATTTGTCCCTTTACTTAATACTAACAACGTTTCAAAACCTTGGCGTTGATGAAAGCTTTCTTCTTTACAAATACGTACCAACGCCCTTGCATAAGGGCCATAGCTTGTTCGGCAAAGCATTACTTGGTTTAAAATGGCGGCACCATCTACCAGCCATCCAATAGCTCCCATATCTGCCCATGTTAAACTTGGGTAATTAAAAATAGAGGAATATTTAGCTTTACCACTGTTTAAATCTGCTATCATCTCCTCTCTACTCATGCCCAGGGTTTCGGCCGCACTGTATAGGTACAAACCATGCCCAGCTTCATCTTGAACTTTTGCTATTAGAATGGCTTTGCGTTTTAAACTAGGGGCTCTACTAATCCAATTTCCTTCGGGCAACATACCAACAATTTCGCTATGGGCATGTTGACTTATTTGACGGATATTTGTTTTGCGGTAAGCTTCTGGCATCCAGTCTTTAGGTTCAATTTTTATTTCTTTATCAATTTTGGATTGAAAAAGTTGTTCAAAATGTTGAATATTCATGTGGCATTATTTTCTATACAAAGATAACAAAACTACTCCCCCTAAGTTCAATTTTATGAAAACAAAAAAGCTGGACTATGCAGGCTTTTGGTTGTATATTTTAAATAATTCTACTTCTTAATTAGCCAGGTAAGCCATTCCTCTATAAATAGAATTTATAAAATTTTTTTAAACACTTTTTTAATACTGTTTTGCACAGCATTTAATTGTGCAAATGCAGTTATACAAAAAAGAGAAGTAGCTAACGCTATACTTATTTTTTATTCTATGGGTCTAAAGTAGTTGCAATTAATTTATTGTATCTGTCCAAAACACTATGAAGCATTGTAGAAAATTTATCTTTGGTAATTTTTTCTTTTTTGTAAGATGTAATATCTCAAATTGTTAAAGTCAATACTTGTTTTAAAAGTAGTACTAAATGTTTTCCATTTGCAGGAAAGTTATCTTGTAGTAATCCTTTTTTATTTCACATCAAAATCAATTACTACCTTCTCAGTTTTTGGATGGCTTTGGCAAGTGAGTATAAAACCTTGTTCAATTTCTTCATGCTCTAAACCCCAGTTTACATCCATTTCTACTTGCCCTTCTAATAATTTTGCTTTGCAAGTGCAGCAAACGCCTCCCTTGCAGGCAAAGGGCAAATCGGCACCTTGGGCTAAAGCAGCATCTAAAATATTTCCTTCATTAAAGCCTAATGCAAAATCAAAACTTCTACCATCTAATTTAATAGTTATAGAGCTTTTTGCTAGGGTACCTTCGATTGTCTTTGGTCTGTCGTCAGTTGTTTTTTTCTTTACCGATCCAAACAATTCAAAATGAATTTGCTTTTTATTTAATCCTTCTTTTTCAAAAAAATCCTTTGCACAAAAAATCATTTCTTCTGGTCCACAAATAAAAACATCATCAATAGTTTTGTAGTTTATTAATTTAGAAAGATGTTGTAGTTTTTCTGTGTTAACTCTTCCAAAGCTAATAGCAGCATCCGTTTTTTCTCTGCTTAAAATAGTTATGAGCGTAAAGCGATTAATGTATTTATTTTTTATTCCCTCTAATTCTTCAAAAAAAATAATAGAGTTTTTATTTTTGTTGCTGTAAACTAGTGTAAATGTTGATTGCGGCTCATTAAGCAAGGTAGTTTTTAGTATAGATAAAATGGGCGTAATGCCGCTACCTGCGGCAATGGCTAAATATTTTTTTTTATTTAGTTGATTAAGGGTAGTATTAAATTTTCCACTTGGGGGCATTACCTCTAACACATCGCCTTTTTGTAAAACGGTATTTGCGTAAGTTGAAAAAACACCACCATCTACTTTTTTTACAGCCACCGTTAATTTATTTTCGTACGGTGCAGTACAAATAGAGTAGGAACGCCTCACTTCTTCGCCATTAAGGGTAGTTTTTAGGGTAAGGTTTTGTCCTTGCGTAAACTCAAAACTGCTTTGTAACTCTTGGGGTACATCAAACGTAATTGCTACGCAATCGTTTGTTTCTTTACTTACTTCCTTTATTTTTAATGTATGAAAATGTAACGACATTAGGGTTTCTTTTTCTTGTGTTATAATCAGTTAAAATTAATTTAATTCATTAATTTATAAATAGTATATATTTTTTCTTGTGGTTTCAGAGGTAAGCAAGGCCGGTGATTTTTATCACTGGCATTTTTTTACAAAAAAAGAGTAACTTTTTATAGTTACCCTTTACACATTTTAAACTTACTTTACTTTACCCCAATTTTCACCACTTTTAATCCGATACAACGTCATTTCGCTTACTTTATATTTTGCAGCTATTTGTTTAATGGTAAGCTTTCGTTTTGGGTTGTTAATTTGATCTTTAATGGCTTTTACCTGAGTGCTATTTAATTTTAAACCAACGGTACGGTTAGCCTGTATTTTTTTATAAGCAATTTTTTGCGGGCTACTTTGTTGGTGGTTACTCATTTCCTCTAAAGTTGCCCATTTTAAATTTTTGGCTATGTTATCAACTTTTTTATGGTTAATGTGAATTACATATTTATATTTCGGGGAAGTTTTTTTACAAAATAATTTTGCTATTTCTCTATGAAAATATAAGGTGCCATTTGCATTGTCAATATGTAAGTTTAGTGTACGATAGCCAGATGTTAAAGAGCCATTTAATAATTTACCATCTTTGATAATATCGTCATGGTAACTAGAAGCTCTCCCTAAGGAAGAAAAAGCATATTTTTTACGAAGTGTTTTACTTCCTTTAAATTGAATTTGTTTCCAAACTTCGCCTGCAATTTTCTTAATCATAGTTGTTAAATTTAATGTACAAATTACCCTTTTTTATTTAAAGTATAATAGAAAGAATATAAATATAAAAAACGTTTTGTTAAGATGAAAGCATTTTTAAAAATTCTTCTTCATTTAGTATGGTAATGGTTCCTAGCTTTTTTGCTTTTTCTAACTTACTTCCTGCATCTTCCCCTACTATCAAATAACTTAACTTACTACTTACACCGCTTAATAATTTACCGCCATTTGCTTCTACCATTGCCTCCCCATCGCTACGTTTTAGGCGGCTTAGGGTACCTGTAAATAAAAATGTAAATCCAGTTAAATTACCGTTAGTGGTTGTTGTTTTTTTCTCGTTTTTTAGGTGTAATCCAAGCTGTTCAAGTTTGTCAATCAACTCAATATTTTCTGCGGAGCTAAAAAATGCACAAATACTTTTTGCAACTTTTATTCCAACATCATCTAATTGTTTCAGCTCTTCCTCCGTATACGTTGTAAAATCTTTTAAATGACTAACAGCATTGGCTAACGTTTTTGCAGTAGTTTCTCCAACATAGCGTATACCCAAGCCATAGATAATTCTATTAAGTGGTTGGGTTTTACTGTTTTCAATTGCCGTTTGTAAGTTGGCAATAGATTTTTCTCCAAAACCTTCTAAACCTTTTAATTTATCCCAAGGCAATTGATACACATCTGCAAGGGTTTGCAAAATGCCCATATCATAAAACTTACGAACATTGGCATCGCCAAAGCTTCTAATATCCAACGCATCTTTACTTACAAAATGAATAATACGCTCTACCACTTGTGCTTTACAATTCATATTGCTACATCGCCAAACGGCTTCCTCAGCTGGCTTTATTAAAATATGCTCACACACAGGGCAGTGAGTAGGAAATATTATTTTTTGCTCAGTTCCACTCCGCAATTCTGCAAACGATTTTACAATTTGTGGAATAACATCGCCACTTCGTTCAATTAAAATGCTATCCCCTAGTTGTAAATCTTTTTCAATAATGTACTCCTCGTTGTGTACGCTAATACTGCTTACCGTTACACCGCCAACAGCAACAGCCTCTATTTTTGCAACGGGTGTTACAGCCCCTGTTCTACCTACCTGAAACTCTATACCAATTAGTTTACTAGTAGCTTGCCTTGCTTTAAATTTATAGGCAATTGCCCAACGAGGATGATGGCTTGTCATACCCAACTTGTCTTGCAATTGCAGGTTATTAACTTTTATAACCATCCCATCAATTTCAAAATCTAAATTATCTCTACTTTTTTCAAATTCATTTACATAATCAATTACAGCTTGTATGCCTTTTACCACTTTCATTTCTTTTTTTGGGCTTTTAAAACCTAAGCTCCAAAGCATTTCAAGCATATTGCTATGTGTAGATAATTGTTTTGAAAAATTGCTTGAATTCGTAGAGTCTAAAATTCCCCCTTTAGGGGGCAAGGGCGTTACATAACTTACATGATACAAAAAGGCTTCTAACTTTCTTCTTCCAACTTCTGCCGTGTCTTTTATGCGTAAACTGCCTGCCGCAGCATTACGTGGATTTGCTAAAGGCGGATTACCCTCTTCAATTTGTTTGTCGTTATAGGCTTTAAAGTTTTTTTTATTTAGCATAACTTCTCCACGTACCTCAATTTGGTTAATGCCATACTCCATAAAATTTGCCGATAGTGGAATTGATTTTATTTGCATGGTGTTTGGCGTAATATCATCACCAACAACTCCATCGCCTCTGGTTGTGCCCCTTACTAACATATTGTTTTCGTAAATAAGTGATATGCTTGCTCCATCAAATTTTGGTTCAACACAATATTCTACTTCATTTAAACCACTTAATTCTTTTGCTTTTCTATCCCAATCAATTAAATCATCGGCATCATAACTGTTTTCTAAACTTAGCATGGGCACCAAATGTTCTGCCTTTGCAAAATTATTCACCAATCCATTGCCCACACGTTGTGTGGGAGAATCTTTGGTAATAAGTGATTGATTAGTGGCTTCAATTTTTTCCAACACTTTATACAATACATCATATTCTACATCGCTTATAAGCGGATTATTTTGTACATAATACCTATACTCATGAAAACGCAAAACATTTCTTAATTGCTCTATATTATTTTCTGTTATGCTATTTGCGGCATTTAAAAAATCGACTGATTTTTGTTGTAATACTTTTGTTTGATCTTCGTTGTACATAAAAATTGACTTCTCGTAATCAAAGATAAAAGGATAACCATTGTTTTTAGTATTTTTACTAAAACAATAAACCATGCCATTCTATAAACTGTACAAACCTTACTTAATTTTTATTTTATTTTCCTTATTTCTTATTTCGGGCTGCAAATTTCGCCAAAAGGTTAACTTAATTGTACACAACGCAACCATTTATACAGTAAATGAAAAGTTTGATACAGCACAAGCAATGGCTATACGAGACGGTAAAATTTTAGCCATTGGAAGTAACGATGAAATTTTGAAAGAGTATGAAGCGGATGTAATAAAAAATGCAGAAGGTCAAATAATATTTCCTGGTTTTATTGATGCTCATGCACATTTTGTTGGATATGGTTTTGGTTTACAGCAGGTAAATTTAAATGGTACAAAAAGTTGGCAAGAGTGTATAGATAGAATTTTAATATTTGTAAAAGAAAGAAATATAAAAAATGGGGATTGGATTTTAGGTGGAGGCTGGGATCAAAACGATTGGGCTATCCAGCAGTTTCCTACAAAAGAATTGTTGGATGCTAATTTTCCTAACAATCCAATATCGTTGGAAAGAGTGGATGGTCATGCTTCAGTTGTAAATCAAGTGGCATTGAATTTGGGCAATGTAAAACCTAATCAAAAGATTACTGGCGGAATTGTAGAAACGATTAATGGAAAGCTTACAGGTATCTTAATAGATAACGCACGAACATTTATTTTACCTCCACCAGCAATTAAAGAAAGTTATATAAAAGCGCTAAAAGAAGCACAGCAAAATTGTTTTGCTATGGGCCTAACAACTATTGTAGATTGTGGCTTAAACAAAAAAGATGTAGATATTATAGATGCTTTGCAAAAAGAAGGCATATTAAAAATGAAGTTAAACATAATGCTATCAGACGATAGTATGAACTATGCTTATTACCTTAAAAATGGACCTTACAAAACGGATAGGTTAAATGTAAACGGATTTAAACTTTATGCTGATGGGGCTTTGGGTAGCCGTGGAGCCTGCTTACTACACCCATACAGCGATAAGCCCAACTGGCAAGGGTTTTTATTAAAAGATAGAAGTTATTTTGAAAAAGTATTGCCGCTAATTTACAGCTCAAAATTTCAGGCAAATACACATGCCATTGGCGATAGTGCTAATAGAATGATACTACAATTGTATGGCACGTTACTAAAAGGAAAAAATGATAGACGCTGGCGTATAGAACATGCACAAGTAATAAATGAAAACGATTTTAATTTATTTGGAGTAAACAGTATTGTACCGAGCGTTCAGCCTACACATGCTACTAGCGATATGTATTGGGCAAAAGAAAGACTAGGGGAGCAAAGAGAAAAAGGAGCCTATGCGTATCAACAATTATTAAAACAAAATGGTTGGATCCCTTTGGGTACTGATTTTCCGGTGGAAGATATTAATCCCTTTAAAACATTTTTAGCTGCTGTTGCAAGGCAAGATGCTAGTGGATATCCTACAAATGGGTATCAAAAACAAAATAGCTTAACTAGGGAGCAGACAATAAAAGGGATGACCATTTGGGCAGCAAAAGCAAGTTTTGAAGAAAAAGAAAAAGGCAGTTTAGAAAAAGGCAAAGCAGCCGATTTTATTATTGTAGATACAGATTTAATGCGGTGTACAGTTGAGAATATTTTAAAAACAAACGTAATTAGTACCTATATAAATGGGGAAAAAGTAAAGTAAGGGTAGCTTATTTCTTTCTTTGAACTGTTTACTAAAAAATATATCTTTAAATATGATTGAAGAAACGTTGCTCATGTCAGATATAAAACATATAAAATCATTATCAACCCTACATGCAGAGTTTGAAAGCAGTAGTAAAATTGCTATATCGGTAGATTGTGTAATATTTGGATTTGATGAAAATAAATTAAAAATATTACTGATACGAAGCGATGCAAAAAAGTTTGTGGGCAAATGGTCGCTTTTAGGCGACTTGGTAAATCCTTTGGAAGATCTAAATACATCGGCCTATAGAATTTTAAAAAATAGAACAGGTTTAAATGACTTGTATTTAGAGCAGGTACAAACATTTGGTTCACTAAATCGGCATCCTGCTGGTAGAGTAATTACTGTTGCTTATTGTTCTTTAATTAATATTCAAAACCATAAACTTAAAATTTTAGATAACGAATTGCATTGGCATGATGTAAAGGAAGTTTCTAATTTGGCATTTGATCATCAATATATTTTTGAACTAAGTTATAAATGGCTACAAAAAAAAATACAAGAACATCCACTAGGGTTTAGTTTGTTACCAAAAAAATTCTCGTTAAGAGAATTACAAAACTTGTACGAAGCAATTTTGGATACCAAAATGGATAGGCGAAATTTTAGAAAAAAATTCTTTGCAATGGATTTTTTAATTGATACTAATGAAATGGAAACCGATGTACCACACCGACCAGGAAAATTATATAAATTTAATTACGAAAAATACAAAAAGAAAAAAAAGAAATGGGGCGGTATTGATTTTTAATACGGTAAAATTTTCTTAAAATAATAGCTAATCAAACATTGAAACTTTACATTTAATTGCATCATACTATTAGATAATATTGAAGTCAAATTTATAAAATGAGAATACTATTACTAACATTCCTTCTAACTTTCCTTATACAACAATCCAAAGCACAAGGTTGTGTAGCTATAAAAGGCGCCCCAAGTATGTGCACAAACCCTGCAAAAGCCAAAGGCTGGTTTATGGATATAAATACACGTTATTTTAAATCGTATAAACATTTTGTTGGCACACAAGAACAAAAACAAAGAGAAGCCGATGGCTCAAACGTTATCAATAATGCATTTGAAATGAATGTTAATGCTACAAGAGTATTTAATACAAGAAATTCAATATCAATTTCTGTACCCTTTTTAAGTTATAAGCGTTCATCTTTGTACGAACACGATGGAAAAAATCGTCAACAAACCCATTCTTTTGGACTTGGAGATATAAGAGTAGCTGCAAATAGATGGATGTTAGATCCAAACAAATCCCCAAAAGCAAATTTTCAAATAGGACTTGGCATTAAACTTCCTACGGGTGATTATAATTCACAAGATTATTTTTATAAAAAGGCCGATTCAAGTATAGTTGGCCCGGTTGATCAATCTATTCAATTAGGCGATGGGGGAACAGGATTAACGTTTGAGTTGAATGGATTTTACAGCATAACACATAAGCTAAGTACCTATACCAATCTTTATTATTTGGTTAATCCCAAAGAAATTAATGGAACATCTACTTCCAGAGGAAGTGTGGCTTCTGCAACGGCAAAAAAATATAATACCGATGTTATGAGTGTCCCTGATGTGTTTATGACTAGACTTGGAATTAGTTACATGGAAAAAAGGTATACTTTTTCAATTGGTATAAGAGCAGAAGGATTACCATCAAAAGATTTGGTTGGAGGTAGTAGAGGGTTTAGAAGACCAGGGTATATCATTTCTGGAGAACCAGGAATTAATTACGAAGCAAAAAAAATTAATTACACTTTAGCCGTTCCCTTTGCCTTAAAAAGAAATCGTACACAAAGCAATTCTGATAAAAGAAGGACGGCAGATTCAGGCATATTTACACAAGGTGATGCAGCCTTTGCAGATTATTTAGTAAGTTTTGGACTTCGGTTTAAACTCTAAGTGACAAAGAATAAATTTTAAAAAGAGTTAGTTTCTAGCTCTTTTTTTATTACATTTTCTACTGTTTCCGTTAATGGTTAAAATATTTAGTCAAAAATATTATTGAAAATCAATTAATTATAAAGGTGCGTTATAAAATAGTACCTGTTTTCTTTGGAAAAGAATAGTTAGCCCCCTTACCTTTGCAGTCCCAATTTTTTGGGAAACATATTTAAAGCCTTTGGGATGGCAAAGGCATCACTCAAAATAAATATAAAATGAGCAAATTACATTTCACTACTAAACATGCTAATGCGGCTACCGTAACACACAACTGGTACGTTGTGGATGGTACTAATCAAACCGTAGGACGTATGTGTTCTAAAATTGCTGCAATCTTACGTGGTAAGAATAAGGCGTATTACACACCACACGTTGATTGTGGGGACTTTATTATTGTTACCAACTGCGAAAAAATTGTACTTACGGGTAATAAAATGAACGATAAAGTGTATGATAACTTTAGTGGTTACCCGGGTGGTCGTAAAGAAGAATTAGCTAAAGACTTAATTAGACGCAGACCAGAAGTTTTAATTGAAAGAGCTGTAAAAGGGATGTTACCTAAGAATAGATTAGGCCGTCAGATGTACAAAAAACTATTTGTATACCAAGGTTCAAATCACCCTCATGCTGCACAAAAACCAGCCGAATTAAAATTCTAATTTTTAAAAACATTTAAAATAAAATAAATGGAAAAGCAAAAAAATGCAGTTGGCCGAAGAAAAGAAGCGGTAACCCGTGTTTTCTTATCTAAAGGCGAAGGAAAAATTACTGTTAACGGAAAAGATTACAAAACGTACTTTCCGTTAGTATACTTACAAAACCAAGTAGAAGCCCCTTTTAAAACAGTTGAAATTGCCGATAAATTTGATGTGGTAATAAATGCAACTGGTGGTGGAGTAAAAGGCCAAGCAGAAGCTGCTAAATTAGGTATTGCCCGTGCTTTGCTAGAGGTAAGTGCCGACTACAGGCCAGCACTCAAAGCTGCAGGTTTATTAAAAAGAGACCCACGTAGTGTTGAACGTAAAAAACCAGGTCGTAAAAAAGCAAGAAGAAGCTTCCAGTTCAGCAAACGTTAATTGGATACCTTTTCAAATTTTTAATTTTTCAAATTTTCAAACTATACAATGGAAAATACTTCATTACAACAGCAACTTTTAGAGGCAGGTGTTCATTTTGGTCACTTAAAAAAGAAATGGAACCCTAAAATGTTACCATACATTTTTGCCGAAAAAAAGGGTATTCACATTATTGATTTAAATAAAACCGTAGAAGGTTTACAAGAAACTGCAGCTGCCTTAAAAGCAGTAGCTCGTAGTGGTAAAAAAATAATGTTTGTTGCTACCAAAAAACAAGCAAAAGAAATTGTAAGCGAATGTGCTCAACGAGTAAATATGCCTTACGTTACAGAGCGTTGGTTAGGTGGTATGCTTACCAACTTTAACACCGTTCGTAAAAGTGTAAAGAAAATGCAAAGCATAGAAAAAATGCTTGCCGATGGAAGTGCAGAAAGCTTAACTAAAAAAGAGCGTTTAACACTTACCCGTGATAAAGATAAAATGGCAAAAGTATTAGGTGGTATTGCACAAATTAGCCGTGTACCCTCTGCTTTATTTATGGTAGATATAGGGCATGAGCATATTGCACTTGCCGAAGCTAAGCGTTTGAACATTAGCACATTTGGTATGGTAGATACTAATTGTGATCCTAATAAAGTTGACTTTGCTATTCCTGCAAATGACGATGCTACAAAATCAATTGCTATAATCGTTAATTATATTACTGCTGCAATTGCCGAAGGTTTGCAAGAGCGTCAAGCAGGTAAAGATGATGACGAAAGCACTGATAGCGAAGAGAGTGCAGAAGCAAAAGCAGCTCGTTTTGAAGCAAAGCAAGACGGACAAGATGATAGAAATCGTAGAGGTGGTGGTAAAGGTGTAGCTTCTCAACCAAAGCGTAGAGTTGCAGGCCCAGGCCAAGGTGGTAGAAGACCTGCAGGGAAGTAAAATCCCCTCCGCCTCCGCCGCGGCGAAGCAACTAAGGAGAGGAAGAGATCAAAGGTTTATGGGTGTCTTTTTTGTGACAAACATTTTATCTTTAATTAACTTCATTGTCGTTGTATAAAACATCCTGATACTTTCGGGACTCTTCCACATACAGTTCTTTATTATGCCAAGCACGCTAAAAGTTCAAGTGGAATTTTAAGCCTTGAGCAATTAATTTTTAATTTTTAACTTTTAATCATCATGAGTGTTATTATAACAGCACAAGACATAAACAAATTACGCCAAAGTACTGGTGCCGGTATGTTAGATTGCCGTAAAGCATTAACAGAAGCCAACGGCGATTTTGAAGGAGCAATAGATTGGCTTCGTAAACAAGGGCAAAAAGTAGCTGCAAAACGTAGCGATAGAGAAGCAAAAGAAGGTGTAGTAATTGCACAAACCACAGCAGATAATAAAAGTGGTATTGTACTTTGCATAAGTGCCGAAACCGATTTTGTTAGCAACAACGCAGAGTTTGTAACATTTGTAAAAACTATTGCAAACGCAGCTATCGAAAACAATATACAAACTGCAGAAGAATTAAATAAAGTAACTATTGGTAGCGAAACCGTTGCCGATATGGTTAACGACAAATTAGCTAGCATTGGGGAAAAAATTGGTATTACTCGTTTCGAAAGAGTAAATGCTCCTTTTGTAGCAAGTTATATACATGGGTCAAACCGTATGGGCGTATTGGTTGCCTTAACTAAAGAAGCTGCCGAAGCTGGTAAAGATGTAGCCATGCAAATTGCTGCAATGAATCCATTAGCAGTTGATGAAAGTAGCATTGCACCAGAAACTATTGCAAGAGAAAGAGAAATTGCTATTGAGCAAATTAAAGCAGAAGGTAAGCCAGCAGAAATGGCCGAAAAAATTGCTGTAGGTAAAGTAAATAAATTTTTAAAAGATAACACGTTAATACATCAACCTTTTGTAAAAGATGCTAGCAAAACAGTAGCTGATTACTTAAAAAGTATAGATGTTGATTTAAAAGTTACTTCTTTTGTAAGAGTAGCATTAGGCTAATAATCTATTTATATACTATTATAAAGCCCCGCATTTATGCAGGGCTTTTTTAATTCTACCATCCAATTCCATAATCTTCTCCATGGTTGCTGCTACCGCCCCAAAAACTACCATGTTTCCAATCGAAATAAATAGCATTTAGTGGGCCACTTGTTCTATCATCAAAACTAAGCTTGTAACCCATTTGTATCAGTTGTTGGCGGATGGATTCGGGCGTTTTATCATGTACTAAAATATTGCTATAACGAGGTTTTCTATCCTTTAATTTACTACCCCCAAGGCTAAGCCAAAGTTGATTGGTATTAATATTAGCCGCTTCACATGCTTGTTGTACATTCATACCAAACTCAACCATGTTTAAAAAAAATTGTAAAGAGTTTTGTTCTTGAGTATCGCCACCTTGTACGCCAAAACTTACAAAGGGTTTACCCTCTTTTAATGCTAGTGTAGGCGTAAGCGTTACCCTTGGGCGTTTGCCTGGCGCTACTACATTAAAAGGGCTAATAGCACTATCTAATACAAAACTTTGCATACGCTGGCTCATACCCACCCCCGTTTTGCCTGCAATGCAAGCTGGGTTCCAACCACCACTTGGCACAATGCTAACCACCCAGCCTTCTTTGTCTGCTGCTTCTACGCTTGTTGTACCACGCCATAGTCTATCCATATAATTGTCCTTATTAAAAGCCACACCATTGGCATCATGCTTTGGTAAAAATTGAGCCGGATTTTTGGTATTACTATCATTTAATAAATTATGCAACTGTAAATAGTTATCAAATGGATTTATTTTTTCGTTTTGAAAAAGATATGGATTGCCCGGTGTAAATAGTTCGTTTTTACTAGGGTTAATAAGCAAAGCTCTTTGCTTTGCGTATGCTTTACTTAACAAACCCTTCATAGGAATTTGGGAAGAAAAATAGGGGTCACCATAATAAAAATCTCTATCAGCAAAGGTTAAACTCATGGTTTGATAAATCGTATTGATGTACTCCGCACTATTGTATTTCATTTTTTTTAAATCAATAGCTTCTAAAATATTTAAAGCTTGTAACATAGCTGGCCCTTGTGTCCATGCTTGTAATTTATATACATCAATTCCTTTGTAATTGGTACTTAAGGGTTCTTCTTCTATCACTTTCCAATTGGCTAAATCTTCCATCGTAATCAGTCCGCCTTGTTCTTTACTGCCCCGTACAAATTCTTTAGCAATACTGCCTGTATAAAATTCTTTGTACGCCGCCATAATAGCTTCTTTTCTATTTTTCTTTTTCTTTAATGCATTTTTTTCAGCCGTAATCATTTTGTTAAGTGTGTTCAATAAATCTTGTTGCACAAAAATTTCTCCAGCTTCTGGGGCTTCTCTTTTTTCGTTTAAGTGAGGTAAAAAAATAGCTTTACTATACGGCCACTCTTTCAATACTTTTTTACTACGCTCAAAACTATTAGCTGTTTGTGCCTCAATGGGGTAACCGGCTGCTAACTCCATTGCAGGTTTTAACACTTGCTCTAAACTCATTGTGCCATAATTTGCTAACATATAACAAAGGCCCCCGGGTGTGCCGGGTGTAACAGCTGCTAAGGGCCCATTCTCTGGAGGAAACTCGTAGCCTTTATTTCTAAAAAATTCAACTGTTGCACCAGTAGGTGCAACTCCCAATGCATTTATGGCAATTACTTTTTTTGTTTTAGGGTTATAAATTAACGCTTGCGTTTCTCCTCCCCAGCTTAACACATCAAACATGGTACAAGTTGCCGCTAACATAGCGCAGGAAGCATCTACAGCGTTACCTCCTTGTTGAAAAATTATTGAACCTGCCGTAGCAGCCAATGGTTTACCCGTAATTGCCATCCAATTTTTTCCATGGAGAATTGGCTTTTGAGTTTGTTGGCAGTAGGAAAGTTTTATTGGAAGCAGAAATAAGAGAAGAGCTATTTTTTTCATTGTATTAAATTGAATGAATTTAAAGATAAAAAATGTTAAATCAACTTTTAGTATTTTTATTTAATGAATATGTACGAAAAATACTTTACCGCAAATAAAGAGGGTTGGAATAAAAAAACAGCTATACATAAAACATCCTCTTTTTACGACTTAGAAAAATTTACAAAAGGGGAAACCTCTTTAAATAAAATTGAGTTAGAAGAGTTAGGAAATGTAAACGGGAAAAAACTTTTGCACTTGCAGTGCCATTTTGGGATGGATACCTTAAGCTGGGCAAGAGAAGGGGCTACCGTAACAGGAATTGATATAAGTGATGAAGCCATAAACCTTGCTAAGGATATAGCTACGGAGCTAAGTATACCAGCAACTTTTATTTGTTGTAATGTGTATGATACATCAACCTTTGTAACCGAAAAATTTGATTTTATATTTACCTCTTACGGCACTATTGGTTGGCTACCCAATTTAAAACCTTGGGCAAAAGTAATTGCCGAAAATTTAAAACCTGGGGGTGTTTTTTATATTGCCGATTTTCATCCTACACTTTGGATGTACGACGATGCAATGGAAAAAATTGAATACAGCTACTTTAACGATAAAGTAATAGAAACCACACAAACGGGTAGCTATGCAGATAGAGATGCAGCTATTGAATACAAAGAATATGGGTGGAACCATCCTTTTTCGGAAATACTCGAAAGCTTAATTAGCGAAGGCTTGCAAATAGAATTTTTGCATGAGTTTTCTTACTCACCATACAACTGCTTTAACAATGTTGAGCAAGGGGCAGATGGCATGTGGCGATTTAAAGGCCGAGGAAATAAATTTCCTATGCTATATAGTATAAAGGCAGTAAAGATTTAATTTTTACTATCCAATATTATGGGAGCATTGCCTTTACCCATTACAATTACTTTTGCATTGGTTGATAAGGCTAGTTCTTTCATGGCTTTTATTTGTTCGTACTGTAATTGATTATCGGTTAGGCCTACATTTATTATTCGCTGATAATCAGAAATACCTTGGGCCTCTACTCTTTTTCTTTCAGCTTCTTGTTTTTCTTTGAGTAGTACAAATTGCATTTTTTGAGCATCTTGCTCGGCATTAATTTTTTGTTCTATTACCGCTTTTACAGATGCAGGTAAAGTAATATTGCGTACCAAAAGATTTTCTAGTTGCAATCCTCTTTTAGTAAACTCATCTTCTATGCTTTTGTAAATTCTTGCTTGAAACTCATCTCTTTTTGTTGAGTATAATGAAATAGCATCATAGTATACTGCATTATCTCTTATTTTGGTGCGTGAAATTGGGCGTACAATTTTTTCTTGAAAATCTACACCAGTTTCTTTTAATAATTTTGGGGCTTCCGTTTTATTTACCCTAAATAATACGGTTAGGTCTATGGTTACTTCAAGCCCATCAGCGGTTAATACTTTAATGGCATCATCGCCTGCTTTATCACCTTCGTTATGTACACCACTCATGGTATAGTTTAATGTTTTTACATCTATTTTTTCTACTTCATATAAGGGGTTAATAAAATGCAAACCACTTTCTAATACATCATTTTGAATTTTTCCAAACATTTTTTTAACTCCCACTTGTCCAGCATCTACCTGTACAAAACAGTTGCTAATTAGCCCTATAAAAAAAATAAGTACACCAGCACATTTTGTAGGCTTACTAAATTTATATAAAGCTTCGTTTTTATTAAATACGAAGCCGATGCAAAAAATAAGGATACCTAATATTAGTAGAAACATAATTATACATTTAAATGTAAATGTAGGCACTTTTTTAAGTTCTTTATCGAAACCTTTTTATGTATCTTCGTACTGTAGTTTGTTATTAACTACTATAAATTTTTTATGGCAACAAAATATAAACGTATTCTTTTAAAATTATCTGGCGAAAGTTTAATGGGGAATAAAAATAGTTTTGACCCTATTGACTCCTCCATTATTGCACAATATGCAAAGGAAATTAAGCAAATAACCGAGGTTGGCGTGCAGGTAGCTATAGTAATTGGTGGCGGTAATATTTATAGAGGAATGAATGAGGCAGATAGCGGAATTGAAAGGGCACAAGGTGATTACATGGGCATGTTAGCCACTGTAATAAATGGAATTGCGGTACAAAGTGGGTTAGAAAAAGCCGGTGTATATACCCGTTTACAAAGTGCTATTAAAATGGAACAAATTGCCGAACCCTATATTCGTAGAAGAGCCATACGCCATTTGGAAAAAGGGAGGGTGGTAATTTTTGGTGCAGGTACAGGCAACCCTTATTTTACAACAGATACAGCAGGTAGTTTACGAGCAATAGAAATACAAGCCGATGTAATTTTAAAAGGTACTAGGGTAGATGGTATTTACACCGCCGATCCAGAAAAAGACCCTAGCGCAACAAAATACAACAGTATATCGTTTTCGGATTGTATTCAAAAAAACCTGAAGGTTATGGATATGACTGCTTTTACACTTTGCATGGAAAATAAATTGCCTATTATCGTTTTTGATATGAATGTAGCTGGTAATTTATTAAAAATAATGCAAGGTGAAGAAGTAGGTACATTAGTAAGTTAAAATGGTTGTTATGCTTTCTCAATAAAAAATAAATAAACTAATTTCTGAAAACGAATTTATACGTGTACAACTAAAAGAGCTAAACGAAATGTTGGCTTTACGAGAAGAAGAAATTGAAATTTTAACTTCGAGTATAAACGATCCCACACATCTACGTAGCCAATTAGAGCTGCAAGACGTTAAAAAAAATCCTAACAAGATAGTATTACCCAAAACAACAACAAGCCCAAGGCACTGCCAATAGAGAAAAAGACTTGGAAGATGAATTAGTTGACACATCTAACTTATTAAAGGAATATACAGCTTTGCAATAAAAATATACCCATTTATTTTGTGCTTGTGACTATTTTAGGAGCTGTACTTTATACAAGTTTAGGTTTTGGAGGTTTAGGAGGAATAAAAGGGGATTAATTATTTTTTATAATTTATTAACACCCTTTTTTATGGAGAAGGGTGTATTTTATTTTTAGAAAGGCCTGTACATTCTTTAACTTTGTAAAAATATTTAGTACAAATGCAGCCCATAGCCGATATACGTAAAGAGTACAAACAAGAATCGCTAAACGAAAAAGATATACAGCCAAATGCTTATGCACAATTTGAAAAGTGGTGGGATGAGGCATTAAAAAGCGGTTTAGACGAAGTAAATGCAATGACACTAGCAACAGTAAATGAAGATGGAACACCGGCTGCTAGAATTGTTTTACTTAAGGGCTACAGCCCAAATGGTTTTGTGTTTTATACTAATTACAACAGTAATAAAGCTAAACAAATTGATAATAGTGGTAAAGTAGCGCTTTTATTTTTTTGGGCACCCTTAGAAAGACAAATACGTATAACAGGGTCTGTCTCAAAAGTTAGCGAAGAAGAAAGTGATACTTATTTTAACTCTCGACCAGCAGGTAGTAAGATTGGTGCTTGGGCATCTCCACAAAGCTTACCAATTTTTAATAGAGAGGTAATTGAGGAAAATGAAAAGAAATACACAGAAAAATTTAGTGACACAGCTATAATTCCACGTCCGCCACATTGGGGAGGGTATATAGTAAAACCTACCCAAATAGAATTTTGGCAAGGCAGACCAAGCCGTTTACATGATAGAATTTTATATTCTTTACAAACTGATAAAAGCTGGAAGATAGAACGTTTAGCTCCTTAATAGTTGCTTGAGGTATGTTGATGTTGAACAATGCACGACTTTCTTTTAAAAAATAGAGTTGTCGTAAATCGTACATCACTAGATGGTACATTTATTTATGCTTTCTTTTTAGCAACAACTGCTTTTTTAGCTGGCTTAGCTACTCTTACTTTTCCAAAAGAGCCTGCAAAAATTTTCCCTTTTTTTGTTTTGATATCACCACGTCCCATAATAAATTTATTTTTATATTTTTTAGAAATACAAAGGTATAAAAAAGCCTCGATTTATCGAGGCTTTTAATTCGCTTTTACAAAGATTACATTTTACTAGCTAATTCTTTACCAGCTTTAAACTTAGCAACTTTTTTAGCTTTAATTTTAATAACAGCACCAGTTTGTGGGTTGCGGCCATTACGTGCAGCTCTTTTAGAAACTGAGAAAGTTCCAAAACCAACAAGAGTTACTTTGTCACCTTTTTTTAAAGTTTTAGTTACTGCATCAATAAATGCATCTATGGTTGCATTTGCTTGAGTTTTGGTGATGCCTGCATCATCTGCAATTTTTGCGATTAATTCTGCTTTGTTCATACAATTATTTTTTTGAATTTTATTAACAATAACAAATATATATGCTTTTTAATTGCAACAAAATTATTTTATGAAAGATAAGAAAGTAAAAAAACTACGAAAACCGCAAGGAGACTGCTTTTATTGTATTTATAACTAAAATTATTTTTTGCTAAATTCGCTGTAACTATCTGCTGCAAAGGGTTTTATCGATTTTTATTAAAACCGCTTGGGCAGTGACTTTGGCGTAATACCAATCCTTTTTTATATTGCCAAATATATTTTTTTGTTTTGCACATCTAGTGAATAACTTCCATGACACTTCTAAAGGCAATAAATTTGTTACCCCATTTACTAAATCCTTTTTGCCTCATACTTTCGGCATATTTTTCAATGTATACATTATATAGGCTTTTACTTTCCGCAAAGTATTGAATGGCAAACGTTGGTCCTTCGGTATTATCCACCTCTAATAAACGTAAAACAGTAGCTTTTGTAAAACAGCCGGTTTGTACAACATCATTAATATGCTCTTCTTTAATCCATTGCAACCAATCTGCCGCAATATCGGGAGTTACTTTTACGGTAACATTGTAGAGAATGCCTCCTATATCTGCGCTATCAAAAATTGATGGTTGTGTATGCATAGTTTGATTCATTTTAAAAATTACGCTAGGTTAAAAGTCTATTTCAACATAAACAGGGCAATGATCACTATGTATTATAGTTGGTAAAATTTCCGCCGCTTTTAATTGCTTTTTTAATGGTTCAGTAACTGTTATGTAATCAATTCTCCAGCCTTTATTGTTTAGCCGTACACTTGGAAAGCGTTGGCTCCACCAACTATAGTGGTGTGGCTTGGTATTAAATTCTCTAAAGGTATCAACCCAGCCAGTACTTAAAAAAGTTGTCATCCACTCTCTCTCTTCAGGTAAAAAACCACTGCTTTTTTTATTTCCCTTTGGGTCGTGTATATCTATGGGGTGGTGGGCAATATTATAATCGCCTACCAAAATAAGCTTAGGTATTTTCTTTTTTAATTTGGTTAAATAGGTTTCAAACTCATTTAACCAACTGTATTTAAAAAGTTGTCGTTCATCTCCACTTGTACCGCTAGGGAAGTAGGCATTAATTAATCGAATATCTCCAAAATCTGCTTGTATAACTCTTCCCTCGTTATCACTATTTTTTATACCACAACCAAGCTTAACCTTATCTGGCTTAACCTTACTAAAAATAGCTACACCACTATATCCTTTTTTTTGAGCACTAAACCAATGATGATAATAGCCTAGCGCCTCTAATTGTTTTACATCTACATCGCCTTGTGTGGCTTTAGTTTCTTGTAAACAAATTACATCGGCTGGATTTGTTTTTAACCAATCAAAAAAGCCTTTTTTAATGGCGGCTCGTATGCCATTAACATTGTACGAAATTATACGCATTGCTATTATTTTATCATTGTAAATTATCAAATTATAATGGAAGAAAACAAATTGGAAGAAAGTAAATCAGAAAATAATACCGAAACTATTTTTACCGAAGCTGATTTTGATATGAGTGGATATGATAAACATATTCGCCATGCAAGAAACGCTTGCTTCATTTCTGCTAGTTTATTATTCATAAACGCCCTTATTTTATTTTCGAAATACCCTTTTGATATGACTATTTTTTGGTTAGATTACTTACTTTGGATTATATATATTCGCGGCTTTGTTTTTTTTGGTTTTTTTACAAAAACAAAATATACACAGCTATTATTATTGCATTGTGTGTATTTGCATTATTTATAATTGTAAACGCAATAATAAATCCAGCCAGCATTTTTGGCGGAATAATTTTTAAAATTGCTATTTGCGTTACACTTATTAAGGGCTTGCGGGATGCTAAAGAAGCACAACAAATAAAAAGTGCAGTTAGTGAAATAAACTTAATCTATTATTGGCCTTAACCATCTTGTTGCATCATCAATGCTCATTCCCTTACGCCTAGCATAATCTTCAAATTGGTCGGGCTCAATTTTGCCTACTCCAAAATATTTACTTTGTGGATGAGCAAAATACCAACCACAAACCGATGATGCTGGGTACATTGCCAATGATTCTGTAAGATGAATACCTGTGACTTCCTCTCCACCAAGTAATTCAAATAATTTATATTTTTCTGTATGATCGGGGCATGCTGGGTAACCTGGTGCAGGACGAATACCACTATACTCTTCATTAATTAATTGCTCGTTGGTTAATTGTTCTTCATTCTCGTAGCCCCAATAATCGGTTCTGGTTTTTTTGTGTAGTAATTCTGCAAATGCTTCTGCTAATCTATCGGCTAATGCTTGTAAAATAATCTTATTGTAATCATCTAAATTGGCTTCAAACTTTTTGATATGTTTTTCAATTCCTTGAATAGTTACAGAAAAAGCACCAATATAGTCCTGGTTTGGAGAAACAAAATCTGCTAACGACAAATTGGGTTGACCTTCTGCTTTTTTAATTTGTTGGCGTAAAAACTCTAAAGGTATTTTTGTAGATTTGTTACTCACTATAACTGTATCTGCTTCTGTTTTATTGGTAATCCAAAAGCCAACAACCCCCTTTGCTGTTAGCCATTGTTCATCAATAATTTGTTGTAATAATTTTTTTGCATCGTTATATAGTTTTGTTGCTTCCACACCAATTATAGTATCGGTAAGTAATGCAGGAAATTTTCCATGCATTTCCCAAGCAATAAAAAAGGGTTGCCAGTCAATATATTCTGCAATTTCTTTAAGGGGGTAATTTTCTAAAATTTTTGTACCCGTAAATGTAGGAGCAATTGTAGTAAAGTTTTCCCAATTAATAGCAGCTCCATTTTTTTGAGCATTTGTAAATGGCAAATATTGTTTTATTACTTTTTTGTTTGCAAAATCAAAACATAGTTTATCGTATTCGGTTTTTAAATTGCTTAAAAAATCTGGCTTTTGTTCATTACTAAGTAAGCTTCCAGCAACGGTTACACTTCTACTAGCATCTAAAACATGTATTACACCATTATTGTATTGTTGTGCAATTTTTACAGCGGTATGCATACGGCTTGTAGTTGCACCCCCAATTAATAAAGGTTGTGTCATGTTTCTTCTTTTCATTTCGTTTGCTACATGTACCATTTCGTCTAGGCTTGGTGTAATTAATCCACTAAGGCCAATAATATCAACTTTTTCTTTTTGTGCGGTATCTAAAATTTTATCGGCACTAACCATTACCCCTAAATCTATAATATTATAACCGTTACAACCTAATACTACCCCTACAATATTTTTACCAATATCATGTACATCTCCTTTTACGGTGGCTAATAAAATAGTGGGGGCACCTGCCGTTTCTTCATTTATTGTGCCTGCGGCAAGATGAGCATTTTTTCTATCTTCTTTTTCTTGTTCAATAAATGGAGTAAGTACCGCAACACTTTTCTTCATTACCCTTGCACTTTTTACAACCTGAGGCAAAAACATTTTTCCACTACCAAATAAATCTCCTACAATATTCATTCCATCCATTAAAGGCCCTTCAATAACATCTAGGGGTCTTGCATATTTTTGCCGAGCTTCTTCGGTATCTACTTCAATATAATCGGTTATGCCATTTACTAAGGAGTGTGCTAACCTTTTTTCTACAACCTCTAATCTCCATTTTTCATCTTTAACTACTTCTTTCCCTTTTGCTTTTACTGTTTCGGCAAAGTTTATAAGGGCTTCGGTAGCTTCGTTGTTTTCGTTATTGTTATTTAAAATAACATCTTCACATAATTTTTTTAAGGTAGGTTCAATTTCATCATAAACCACCAACTGGCCTGCATTCACAATGCCCATATCCATACCAGCTTTTATAGCATAATATAAAAAAACACTGTGTATAGCTTCACGTACATGATCGTTTCCACGAAAAGAAAACGATACATTACTAACGCCTCCACTTACTTTTACTAAGGGCATTAATTTTTTTATTTCTTTAGTAGCTTCAATAAAATCTACCGCATAATTACTATGCTCTTCAATACCTGTAGCTACTGCAAAAATATTAGGATCAAAAATAATTTCTTGTGGGGCATAGCCAACTTGCTCGGTTAATATTTTATAGGCACGGTGGCAAATTTCTACTTTACGATCTTTAGTATCTGCCTGTCCTTTTTCATCAAACGCCATTACAATAATTGCAGCACCATAGCTTTTACAAATATGTGCTTGTTCAATAAATTTGGCCTCGCCTTCCTTCATTGAAATAGAATTTACAATACATTTTCCTTGAACACATTTTAAGCCAGCCTCAATAATTTCAAATTTGCTTGAGTCAATCATTATTGGAATCTTAGCAATATCAGGCTCTGCTTGTACTAGGTTTAAAAAGGTACTCATGGCTTCTATACCTTCAAGCATAGCATCATCCATATTAATATCAATAATTTGAGCACCACCTTCTACTTGGTCTCTTGCTACGCTTAAAGCTTCTTCATACTTTTCTTCTTTAATTAATCGGGCAAATTTTTTACTACCTGTAACGTTTGTACGCTCACCTACATTTATAAAATTTGTTTCGGGGCGAATAATTAATGGTTCTAATCCGCTAAGGCGTAAATATGGTTTGATGGTATTCATTTTATTTTCAATCTACTTTTATTATAGGTAATAATCATTGAGTTATTGTCTTAGCCTTTATATCACTTCTTCCAACACAGGCAACTCTCTTGCTTTAAATTTCTTTACCTCATCTGCTATATGCTTTATGTGGTCGGGTGTGGTGCCACAGCAACCTCCGACAATATTTAGCCAACCATTAGCGGCCCATTCTTGAATAATATGGGCAGTTTCATGTGGCTGCTCATCGTACTCTCCAAATGCATTAGGTAAGCCTGCATTTGGATAGGCAGAGGTAAAGCAACTTGCAATTTGAGAAAGCTCTTCTATATGTGGCCGCATTTCCTGAGCACCCAACGCACAGTTTAAGCCTACGCTTAAAGGATTTGCATGAGCAATGGACGTATAAAAAGCTTCTAATGTTTGGCCGCTTAACGTTCTGCCAGAGGCGTCTGTAATAGTTCCACTAATCATTATAGGCAACTCAGGTAAATTATTATTTCTAAAATAATTTTTTGTAGCATAAATGGCGGCTTTTGCATTTAAGGTATCAAAAATGGTTTCTATTAAAATGATATCTACACCACCATCAACAAGGCCTTTTATTTGCTCGGTATAGGAAGCTGCTACTTCATCAAAAGTTACTGCTCTAAAACCAGGATTATTAACATCTGGCGATAAGCTCAGTGTTTTATTTAGTGGCCCAATTGCTCCAGCAATCCAAGCAGTTTTACCACTTTGCTTTACAGCCTCTTTTGCACATTTTGCACTAGCAACATTTAATTCGTAAGCAAGTGATTGCATATCGTAATCGGCTTGTGCAATAGAGGTACTGCTAAATGTATTGGTTTCAATAATATCGGCACCGGCATTTAAGTATTGAAGGTGGATTGCTATAATTATTTCGGGCTGGGTAATACTTAACAAATCGTTATTGCCTTTTACATCAGAGTGCCAATCTTTAAAACGAGTTCCACGGTAATCAGCTTCTTCTAATTTATGGCGTTGTATCATAGTGCCCATTGCACCATCAATAATTAAAATTCGTTCTTTTAACGCTTGCTGTACTGTTTGCATATAAATGTAGTTTTAAGGCAATACTTTTTAAAATTGTTTAAGAAAGGCTATTGCTTTTTAGTAAAAGGATAACATAATCTTAACCAATATGGTTAAAAACCGTACTTGCTTTTACGAACAAAAAAAATAAATAAACGTTGGAAAAACCTTTGTGGAGTTTTGTGGACGTTTATTAGTTCTGTTGTAGGCTGAACAATAAACAAATCTGCCTTTTGTGTTACAAAGTTACAACATTAGTATTAAAAAGTAGCTGTAATTTTTAGCTCTGCTTCTTCGGCAGCAGCGGATTTTACATTAAAATCGGCTAAAATAATTTTTATCGTTGCTGTAGCTTTTATTGTTTGGTTTTTTACTACAAGTAATGCAGTTGTTTGTGTTTCTTTAGTTTTACCATGAATGGTTAGCAGGCCTTTAATGGTTGCGTTATAGGTGCCATCTTTACCCAAGGTTACTTCATTAGTATTAATAATTTTTCCTGCAAAATTTGCTATAGGAAATTTACTGCTTTCTACATACTCTTCATTAAAATGCTCTTCCATTAACGCATCTGCAAACTTAAATTGTAACATGGCTAATTTAAAAGTTACATTCCCCTTTATGTCAATAGTTGCCTCTACTGCATTATTTATAGCTTTTATATCTTCAAGACCACTTCCTGCATCAAAAGTTATTTGTGCTTTTTGTGTTTTAAAATATTCCGTAGGTACAACTACTGGGCTTAGTGTTTTTTTGTTTTTAGTAGTATCACTTTGTTGAATAGCTTTCTTTTCTGTTTCAAGAGGGTATAGTGTACCCGAATATTTTTTTGAATTAACCACTATGCAATTTTTTAAATTAATAGTTGTTAATAGGCCTGTACAAATGCCTTTTATGGTAACAGTATCAAGTTGGTTTATGCTTTTAACTAAGCCATCAATCGTACAATTTATGAAGGGTAAGCTATCGTTAATTTTTATGGTAATATCTGTTTGGCTAGTTTGATCATTTGTAACAGAAGTGGCTATTCCAGTAAGTTCAATAGTTTTATTTATGTAGATTTTATTGGCACTATCTTCAAAATTTTTGAAGAGGGCTGCAAAGTTACTAGGGTCAATACGTATAGCATTTTCAGTAGCAACATTTCGTTCAGCTTTTTTATACAGTACTTTTAAAACTAAAAAGCCAACTAAGGATACTATTAAAAGTAAGATACCAATGAATATTATTTTCTTCTTCATACTAATTACTGCACATATTGTGCTACAGGCATTCTATTTGTTATACTTTTTGCTAATGTCATTTCATCTGCATATTCTAACTCTCCACCAAAGGCAATTCCCCTAGCAATGGTGGTTATTTTTATATGGGTATGCTTTATCTTTTTTGCAATATAATAAACAGTAGTATCGCCTTGAATGTTTGGATTTAAAGCAAAAATAATTTCTACAATATCTCCTTTCTCTACTCTTTTTACTAAGGTATCAATGGATAATTGATCTGGCCCTATTCCATCTAATGGCGAAATAATGCCACCCAATACATGATATTGGCCATTAAACTGTTGTGTACTTTCTATGGCAATAACATCTCTTATGTTTTCCACCACACAAAGTAATTCTTTTTTACGCATAGGGTTTGTACAAATGCTGCATAAATCAGTATCAGAAATATTATGACAATTAAGGCAAAATTTAATTTGACTTCGCATTTGTGTAATAGCATTACTAAAATTTGTACTATCCGCTGTGGGTTGTTTTAATAAATGTAACACTAAACGTAAAGCTGTTTTTTTGCCAATGCCCGGTAGTTTTGAAAACTCGTTTACAGCAGCTTCTAATAAGTGAGAGGAAAATTGCATAGGCAAAGTTAATGTGCTAATTTGAGAATTTAGTAAAGTACTTAAGTAGTTTTAAGCAGGAGCGGAATAGCTATAGTTCAATATCTCTCTCATTATCCCAATTGGCTTTTATGGATAATTTTTGAGGGAGCGTTATAACTTTTTCTGGTTGTATTTTTTTGGCGTAATTGCCGGTATCCCATTTTCCATTATTATTTGAATCAAACAAAATACGTAACTCATACTCCCCAGGAATAAATAACTTATCACTCCATTCTGTGCTAGTTATTTTAAAGGATTTTTTTACTTCATCGTTTTGTACAAATTGTACTACAGTATTTTTTTTGAGATCTACATTTTTAAATCGAAGTACTATATTACCATAATCGCTTATACTTTTTGTAGTAATTTTTAGAGTATCGCTTTTAGCTAAAACTAAATCGGCACTATCTGCAAAAGCATCCTTATCAATAATTAGTTTAAACAATTGATTTTCTTTCCATTGGTTTGAAATAGTAATTTTTTTTGAAGTACTGTCTAATGAAACACTTATCTCTTTTATGGAATTATAGCTGGTATCAACTAATTGTATTTTATTGAGGATAGCTTTTTTTAAAGGTTTATTAAATTCAATAGTAAGTGGAGTTAGTAAATCTTGTACCGGGCCCTGTGTAAGCGTATATCGTAATCGTTTTTCTATATTTTTTATGACTGTTATTTTTTCTTTCTCTTTTTCTTGTACAAAGGCATTTAATAAAACGGAATCGGGCTTGGTTGAAGGGGTAACATCATCGTTTAAAAAGGCAAAGGCTTCTGCTTTTGAACTGTATGTTTTACTACCATCGGCATCTTTTAAAGCATACATTTTAAATTTATCGTTTGGTAAATTAGTAAATGTAAAATTGCCCTGGCTATTAGGCTTAGCAATATAATTAGGCTTTGTTTTTTGTACAGTAGAGTCCGTAGCATTACGATAAAGAAGTATTAATAGTGTGCTATCTACTTTACCTGTTTCGGCAATTTGTACTGCACCTTTAAGTCGTAAAGAATCTATTGCGGCGCCAGTAGAAAATATATAGGTAAAGTTACCTAAAGGGTTACCTTCATTAAGATCAACAATGGCTTTACCAAAATTAATGCTATAGGTTGTATTAGGTTGTAACGTATCTTTTAATTTTACGGTAACTGTTTTTAATCTGTAATTAATTTCTGGATTTTTTTTTGGAAACGGAGAAACTAAAATATTGGTTTGTGCCTCTTTAACTTCTATGTATTCGTTAAACGTTAAAGTTATTTTATTAGCTGAAAAATTTAGCGTTTTTAGTTGAGGGGAGGCACTTATTAAAATTGGCGCAATAGTATCTTTTTGGCCACCAGTTGGCATACCAATTTGTGCACAGCCTGTACCTAACAAATTTATAAGTATTAAAATAAAGGCTAAACTAACTAGGTAATAAAAAAATGAAAATTTCATTCAGTATAAAATATTATTGTGCAAACATACTTTGTAAATGCTTGATAAGTTGTAATAAAATCATAAATCTTTATTCATCTTCTTCAATATCATAGAGTTTTATTGCTAATTTATTATCTTTTACAAAATTGCACCAATGGCAAGTTTCTTTACCACAACCTTTGTAAAATTCTTTGTTTTGAACTTTTTGCCAAACCTCTGTAATTTGTTGTTTTACTGTTTCTGTATCAGCTGGGGTTAGTACAATTTTTTCTTTGCGGTATTCCTTTTTTTTATTGGGCTCTACAAAATCAAATTCGGTACTAACAACATTCCAACTTTTTTGCTCATAGTTATCAATTAGTATTTTATAAAAAACTGCTTGGCGCCAATAATCGCCTCCATTAGGCTCTTTTTCATTTGGCCCTTTTAATTTAGGTAGTGCTTTTTCAATATCGCCACTTTTATAATCAACAACATTTACATCTTTACCATTAAATTCTAACTTATCTAATTTACCTTTTAGTGGAATATTATTTACTACTACACCACGTATATTTTTTTCAATTGATACAATTTTATTCCAGTTGGTGCAATAGGTAGTATAATACTTTGTAAGTACTTCGTGGCCATATTCCATTCTTCTCTCAAAAGCTTCTTTAGTAAAATTTTCTCTATGCCTATACATATACCAATTAAAATCTCCTAGCATTTCTGGTATTAATGGAAATACATCGTTTTCTTGCATTTTTCTAAATAACTTTTCTAGCGCATGGTGAATGGCACTGCCAAACTCTGTTGCTTCGCTTTTGCCACTAGGTATCCGAATTAAATTTTGATAATAAAATTGCAAAGGACATTTTAAATAATTGCTTAAGGCAGTTACATTCATTACAAATTTGGTAAGTAAACCATCAACAAAACCATCTTCAGCATGTTCAATTTCTGGTGCTTGAGGTGTAAATTGTAAAATTTCAAATTCAACTATTTCCTCTGTGGAAATTGTTGGCTCCTCTATTGGTAAATTATGCTCCTGTAAAATTTCTGCAATAAACATCGATGGCTCTAACTCTTTTCCGTTGGCATTAAATTTTTGATAAGATAAGTGTAAATGTTTTTCTGCTCTTGTAAGTGCTACATAAAATAATCGCCTTAGTTCTTCAGCTTCTCCTCCTTGGCTATCTGCAAAAGTGGGGGAAGCTGTAAACATGGTGTCTGGTAATTTATAGCCACCTGCTGGCTTTTTTTTCTTTTCCCAACTACTAGCATTAAGTCCACAAAAGAAAACATGCTCAAACTCTAAACCTTTACTGCCGTGTGCTGTTAGCAAGTTTACTCCTTTATTTGTACCATTTGTTTCGTTCATAGATATGGGAAGTTTTTCTTTTTCCATTAAATCTATAATACTAATTAATTGTGGCAGCGAAAGCAATGGATTGCGGCTAGTTTCTTCTTTAATAAAATCGAATAAGGTGGTTAACAACTGTAGTAGCGAAATTTTTTCACTACTATTCATAATATAAGTAAGCACACCTGCTCTTTCAATTATAGTACTAAATAGTTTTTGTAAGGTAAGGTTTGGCACATCGCTAATTAGCTCTTCTAATTGCAGGCTAATGTTTTTTAAGTTTTGTGGTAAGCCGTTATCAAATAAATCTTTAGTAGGTTTATTAGTTTTATCTATAATTAATTTTCGAATAGAGGTTGGGGTATCGCCATATTTATTTTTATTTACCTCCACTGTAATTTTTGCAATTTCTATGGCCGGTATGTTGTAAAAATCATAATGTAAAATTTCAAACAACATTTCATCACCACCATAGGGGGTATCCATTTCAGCATTTAAGTACCTAAGTACTTGTACTATTTTTTTTATAAAGGGATTTTCTAAAATATTTAAACTGCGTTTGCTATAAAAGGCTATATTTTTTAATCGTAAATAATTAGCTAACTCTTGCCCATATTTATTCTCTTTATAAATAACAGCAATATTGCCAGCAGGTACTTTATTGGCAAGTAGAGTATAAATTTTATTAGTAATATCGGCCATTTCTTCTTTAGCATTGTTATAGGCAACCAAAGTAGGTTCAATAGTTAAAGAAGATAAGCTAGGTTTTGAGGAAATTAATTCTTTAGTTAATCCATCAATTTGATTTACTAAACGTTCCTTATTATTATCAATTAAGGTTTTTGAAATAGTTAAAATGGGTTGCGTACTTCTGTAATTATTGGTTAACACAACCGTAATTAAATTTTTTGCATAGTTGTTTGCAAACTCTAGCATATTCTCTACATTGGCGCCTTGAAAGCGATAAATACTTTGGTCATCATCACCCACTACAAATACATTTGGTTTATCCCAATAGTTTATTAAAAGCTGTACCAGTTTATTTTGAGTACCGCTTGTATCTTGGTATTCATCTACCAAAATGTATTGAAACCTCTCCTGATAGTTGGCTAGTATGTTGGCATTTTCTTCAAAGGCTTTTATTACCCAGTTTATCATATCATCAAAATCGTAGCGGTTTTTTTTACGCATTAACTGTTGGTAATTGTCAAACTCATTTACAGCAGCTTTTAGCTTTTGCATTTTTTCTTGCTCCTCTTCAATCTTATCTTTTTTTACATCCCCAGCATTAAACTCTTTATATTTTCTTTTATAAATAAATTCTTCTCTATTGGATAAATCATTTAGGTAGGCTTCAATTCTTTCATTTATAAATACTGGCAACCAACCCTCTCTTTTCATGGCAGAAAAAAGGTGACGAAGATTATTTATTTCAAAATACACATCGCCTCTGTATCTTTTTAAGGTATTAGTTTTCTGGAAGCCGTCTATCAGTTCTTTAAAAAGCTCAATACTTTCTAACTCAGAAATAGCATCTAAACTAGTTTTTTCAAAAAGCGATAAGTTATCTTGAATTACATCGTTACAAAATGCATGAAAGGTGTAAATATTTACTTTATAGGCAGCAGCTCCAATAAAATGTTGTAATCGTTTACGCATGGCAATGGTGCCAGCATCGGTATAGGTTAGGCATAAAATATTTTCGGGTAATGCATCTGTATCTAATAAAATTTTGCCAATACGAGCCGCTAAAATTTGTGTTTTGCCTGTACCAGGCCCTGCTATAACCATTACCGGGCCATCAATAGTATTTACTGCTTTTTGTTGTGCGGCATTAAGCTGGTTAAAGGTTTCGGTATATTTGTTTTGGAGCTCATTATTTTTATGTTGCATAGTAGTTGGTATGGTAGGGTTATAGTCCACTACCAATATAACCAAATTTATAACTAAAAATTTAGTACGTAAAAACAAATTACTTGTATTATTGTTAAACCATCAAATAAGTATAAATGAGCAAAGTATATTCACTTAAAACTTTACAAAAACTACCCATATCGTTAGAAGCTGCTTGGGATTTTTTTAGTAGCCCAGCAAACCTTAAAGAAATAACACCCACTAACTTAGGGTTTACTATAGTAAGTAAACATCATGGCAAAAAAATGTATCCAGGTCAAATTATTGAGTATACGGTAAAGCCTGTTTTAGGTATACCCCTTTATTGGATGACGGAAATTACACATGTGGTAGACAAACAATTTTTTGTAGATGAACAACGTTTTGGCCCTTATACCATGTGGCATCATCAACATCATTTTAAAGCTGTTGATGGCGGAGTAGAAATGACAGATATTGTACACTACAAACTACCCTTTTGGTTTTTAGGAGATATTGCAAATACCTTATTTGTAAAAAAACAGTTACAAGGTATTTTTGATTTTAGGTGGAAAAAGGTTGAAGATTTATTTGGGATTTTGTAGAAGTACGGATAACACTTATTTTTGAGAATTATAAACTGCTAACTGCTAACTGCCAACTGCTACCCCGGCATCCTAGTAATGTACTTCTCAATCTGTTTTATTTGATCTACAATTTGTGGGGTGGTTGGTTTATAGCTTTTTGCTTTGCGGAAAAATTCTTTAGCCGCTCTATATTCTCTTTTATTCATCATTATACTACAAAGTTGTAGATAAGCTGCAGCGTTATTTTCGTTGTCCGGTAAACCAGCTCTAATGGCTTGGCGTATGTAGGTTTCGCCCTGTTTCATATCGCCTTTTTGCATAGCAAGCATTCCTAATTGTAGTTTATTAGCACCCTCCGCTTGGCCCATCTGCCCTTTCATTAGGGTACTGTTTTGCATTAACTGATTACTCTTTTTTAGGTTTTTTTCTGCTCCGTCATAATCGTTTTCTACCATGGCTAAATTACCTTTAACCGTATAGTATACTGAGCGTACTGGCTTTATTAATAAACCCGGAAACCAAATTGAGGCTATTACTTTTTTTGCCCCCTCCATATCTCCCTCTTCCATATAGCTTTGTATTAAACGCATAGGCCCCATTATAAAATGACCTACAATGGCTATAAGCGCTAAAAAATATAAAATAAAAGATGGCCAAAAACCAGCTTGAATATTAGTATAAATGGCTAGTGCTAGTAAAACAACACCTATCCATAACCTATATTTTATTACAACATTTAACCACTTCATACTACAAAAATTTGGATGGCAAAGATATAATTAAGAATTAAGAATTAGGAATTATGGTTTTTGGCTTTTTCATTAGCTAGAATAGCATAGTTTTGTCAACCAAATTTAGAAATTTTATATTTCTACAAGGTACCGGTCCCGTAGTTCAATGGATAGAATAGAAGTTTCCTAAACTTTAGATCCAAGTTCGATTCTTGGCGAGACCACAACTCTAATCCTCTTTTCTCTTTTTTACCCCAACTTCTTAATGATTTTGGGGTATTTTATTTACCTCATGTTGTTATTATTGTGAATTTTCCACAATCATTTAGGAACGGTTTCAGGAACTGTTTTTTATTTGAAAAAGAACACTAAAAACCACTATTCACAACTATTTATTAATAAAGAAGACAAATTATGATAAAGATTAATTTTTAATTATTTCAATTAAAAAGAAAAAATAATTTCAAAATCAATGTTGTGCTTTCCAATTATAGCTAACGTTTTGGGGCTTGGTATTCGGTTTTTTTCTTCAAAAAACTGTCGCTAATGTGCTGTTATGGGCTGGCGTTATCAATAAGGTATTCCTGTTTTTTATGATTAAATATTTTCAATTATCCTCAGACAATACAATAATAGAATCACCCTCAATAAAATTAATAATGTTTGATTTTAAGGGATTAATATTTATACCATATTTTTTTTCTGAATCAGAACTCTGCGTTGAGATACGATACCCTATTGCAGTTTCGTTTAATTGTGCAGCGCTTTCTAGTACGGTATAAAAATTAACTGGCTCGCCATGTTTTACGTAACGGCTCACCGGTTTTAAATATATTTCAGAACCTTCCGCTTGAAATAAAATATCATATACCTTTTTTAAATCTTTGTTTTCGCTCAACTGACTTAACATTAATGAAATTAAATTGTGGCTTATAATAAAGTCATCAGCCTTGGCAACTACCCCTAAGTCACGGTTTCTAATATCTAACATCTCAGATACAATACTGAAGTCTTTACCCACTTTTTCGCTAAGATTACGTAAGTGTAATAAACAAATTAATGTTTTAGCATCACTTTCTTGCAAATCAATATCCATGTAACTTAATAAAATTAAATGGTCGTATGTTTCTGGTTTTAAATTAATCAAAGTGGCTTTGTCATTTATATCGCCTTTGATAAAATCTATTTTTTGCTTTTGTACCGATTTTTTCAATTCAGCTATTTGCATACTAATACCATCAATATCGGCCACAATTGTAATTTGAGAACCAGAAGCAACGTAATTATCTAATTCTTCAATTACTCTTACACCTCTGTCGTTCCAGCCTAATATTAACGTTTTTTCAATGCCCACATTTTTAACTTCAGCACGATTAAATAAATTATGTTTAATATCAAAAGTAGTTTTACCACTTAACTTAATGGTATAATCATCTTCTGATATGGCAATTACGCTATCTCCATTATTAAACACTGTGTCCATCGTTGGATTAATTAAGACTTTTTCTTCGTTGTTTAAAATGCCAATAACGGCTGAGTTTTCATAAGCAAACAGCACATCTTTAAAAGTTTTACCTGCTAATTTTGGTTCTTGCTGAAAGTAAATTTCATCTCCTTCAAACTGCAATAATTCGTTGTAAACTAAACTTAAACCAGATTGACGACAAGTTTGCGCAGTAATACGTGATATTAAATCTGATGAAAGCACAAAAGCAGCTTCGTTGTTACCAACTAAATCAGCGGCTTCCATATTTTTGGGATCTTTAATTTCTGCAACAATATTAAAAGCTTCTTTTTTTCTACTTTTACCATTGGTTAATGCTAAAACTGTTTTTATGACATATATATCTGCATTTGCCTCTTCGTTAGCAAGTACAATTACTGAGCGTGCTGCGTTAGGATTAACAATAGCTATATCGGATAACTCTAAAGGGCTACCGCTCCTTATAATAACTGTGGTATTTTTGAAATCCTCGATTTTTGAACGAATGTCATCTTCCATTTCGCCTTTATCTCTATCTGCTAAAATAACGATGCGTGGCTTTTTTTGATTTGAGTTAGCTTCAATAATTTCAGAAATGATAGTAAATATCTTATCGCTCCAACCAAGAATTAAAGTGTGATTGTTTTCTAAAACACGTGAACGCCCTTTTTTAAGTTCTTCTAATTTTTCGTCAATACCACTCGAAATAGTTCCAATTAAAATTGAAATTACAAATATACCACCTAAGGTTGCTGCAAAACGGACTATTCTAAATGCCCAACCTTGGTCACCACCCATTGTGCCACTATCTAAAGTAGCCATTAAACTTTGCCAAGCACCTTCAATAAAACCTAATTTTTCTGCTTCCGGCTCAAGAGATCCTTTTATCCCGAATACTAAAATTAGCAAGCCTAAAACTAGTACCATAAATAGTGAGACTAGAGCTAACCATTTAATCACACCAGCTGGCCCTTTCGACATAGTGTTTTCAAAATAATAGCGAAATTTTTCGCTGAAAGTAGATTTTTGCATTACTTATTAATTAAAGTATTCGTTAATCATATGGTTTTTCGGTATAGCCCGGTTTTTTTGAGTGATTCCTAGTCTCCACTTTTTAGTATTGCAATTATAAAACATTTTTTGTCAGCAGTTAAAAATTGTTGAACCGAAGTGAAGGTGGTTCTTTTGTCTGTATCATTCCGTTGTGTCGCACTTTAAAATTGCCAATAACGGTTAGCGGCTTGGCTTTCTTTTTTGTCGTATTGTGTCCGTTTAATCTGCTTTACTGCTTTATAAATTTATGCGTTTGATTAAAGTTACTTTTCAATCTTGCAAAATAAATTCCGTTAACTAAATTAGAAACATTTATTTTACTTTCATTAGTTACGATAATATCTTTTACCAATTGCCCAATCGAATTATAAATTTGTAATTCTTGTTTTTCAGACAAATCATTTAATTGAACTGTAATAAAATCAGAAGCTGGATTTGGGCTAATTGAAAATGTCGATATTTCAGTTACATTAATAACCGTTGCCCTCTGGTATGCTCTGCATATTGGATCACCAACAACAATATCCATCCAGGAAACCAATCGAGATGCGGCATAAAAACTTTCGGCTAATGTCCAACCTTTTGTATATCTATCAAACAAAATACTCGGTGATGCAACTCCTTGAACGAGTGGCTCATCAGTATATCCTTTTACTCCTGTAACTCCTTGAGAAATTAAATCTGCAATTTTTGATTGTCCCCAATTAGTTTCATAAAAAGTTCTTGCACTTGTAGAAACTGCTGTTTCGGCTATAGCTCCTGCAACAAAAGTTAGGGAATGATAGTTAGGTTTGCTATAATTATTGTCATTGCTTCCCCAAGAAAAATACCCTTTTAAAGGTGGCATGTTTCCTACAAATGTTAATGTCGTATCATACTGCACAGGAATAGACTTTGCTAGTAGTCCCGTTTTTGCTTTATTCATATCCGAATTAATATCGCCATAAGCACTTTCGGCTGTAATAGTTAGTGTTTGACCTGCAACATAGGCACTGGGTACAAATGTATAAGGTTGGTTATTAGGGTTTGGATAACCCATCCAAGGAGTTGGATCGGTATCTAAAAGGATGTTTCCAGTTGTCGGAATTCCACTTAAAAGGTTTGCTTCTGCTTGCAAAGAACGTGTTGTTAATGCTATAGCATCGGCTTGTGTATATCCATCAAGTCTAGTTACTAAATGTCCTCCAAATTTAGCATGACTAAAATGCGTTGTGCTTTGCCAAAATTTGTTCAAATACGCTTCTCCCGTAAAGGTTGCACCATAATTGATGTCGCTAATATTCACGATGCTTGTTGTAGGGCTTGCTTCGTATCCCATGCCTGCAATATAGCTGTCTAGCGAGCATATTCCATTGAATGTTTTGCCAGGAACACCGCTAATTCTAATTGGAATTCCTTTAGTTAAAACAATAAAATCTATTTCTGGATGTGAATTCAAATAGGTTAGTAAAGGAGTTTTTATTTGTGTTGTAAAATTAGAATAAGATATAGTTTCATTATAATCAAACAAAGCACTATTTTGACATGATATGTTAAGCACTTTCGTTATATTCCGTCGAGTTATATAATCATCTGTTACAACGATTGAAACTGGACTATTGGTGTTTTTTAGTACCAAAACTCTACTTTCTATTGATTGAGAAAATAGAGTATTAGAAAATACAAGAAACATTAACATTATATTTTTCATTGTCCAGAAACATTAAATTTTAATTTAATTATCATCTTTCTTTTCTTTTAAGTTTCGCTATGCTTACCGCTAACGTTTCGCGTGCAGGCGATCGTAACCCTGTGTTGCGCCTGCGGCAGGGTTATGGGGCTTGCACGCTGTTAGGTGCTGACTATTTCTCATCGTCATCCATTAAATCCCAGAAATCATTGTCTAACTTTTTAATTTCAATAGTTTTTTCTAATTGCAAACCTAGATTATAGTCGTACATATATTCAGCAAGTTTATCCCCATTAATTAAAACAATTTTTGCAGTTGAGTTTAAACTTGCCACATAGTCATAAGCACCTTTAGTGAAATCGGAAGTTGTAATAAAAACTCCTTTATCGGATTGAGCTACTGCAAGTGCTCCAACAAATTTTTGAATTTCATCCCTCTGAATATTGGAATCAATTTTATATCTTTTGGCTTGTATGTAAATTCTACCGAAACCTAAGATATCTTCCTTGATAACTCCATCAATTCCTTTGTCGTTGGTATATTGAGTAACTAATCCTGAATCCTTTATTTCACCACCGTATCCCATTTTCTGTAGAAGCTGAACAACTAGTTTTTCAAACTCTCTTGGAGTTTTCGATAAGATAGAGTCAATTAACTCTCTATAAACTGATTTTTTAATACCTTGGAAGGATGTGTATAGTGATTCCGCAGGAGTGTTTTCATTAGGCACAACAATCAAATCTTCTGAAACTATGTTTGCCTTTTTTGTTTTTGCTAAATCACGAGAAAGTAACTTAGCATCAATATATTCTCTGAACTTAACTGAATCGCTAACTATTTTTGAGCCTTCATCATTAATTTGATAAATTCCTCTTTTGGGTTTTGTAACAACACCTGCTAGGCTTAAATAACTTAACGCCCATTTTACTCTGTCATTAAAAATTGGTCCATTCCCAGATTCATACATTTGATTCACTTCATCAACTGTTAAGTTGAACACTTTAGCAAGAGGTTCTTCAAATTCATTTGCTTTTCTTTGCTTCTTGTCACTTAATAATTTCAAAGCAGGGAATTGAATATCATCGTATCTTGGAATTGCCATATTGTCTATTTATATCTTTTTAATAGTTTGCACCTAACGTTTGGGGCTTTGCGATGGTGGGGAATCAGAAGCACAAATGTTCAGTTTAGCACAAAAGTTTATTAGAATTCCGAATGTTCAGTTCAGCACCGAAGCCCCACTATTGCAAAACCCTTGTTAGCGGCTGGCAATTTATCCGTTTGTCGTTAATTTATTCATTTCGTTTATTACAATTTCAATATCCTGTTTATTTGTTCGCCAATTTACAAACGATGCTCTAATTCCTTTCTTTCCGTTGTAAACAGTTGGCGTCATAAATACTTTTCCCGTGTCGTTTAAATTTGTTAAAAAGTGTGATACTTTCTCTTGATTTTCTGCTCCTTTCAAAGTAAAGCAAACGTTGTTAAGTCTAACTGGTGCTAACAATTCAAATGCTATACTTTTTTCAATAAATTGACCTAAATAATTTGCCATTTCTATTGAATTTTCTATAATGTCTTGATAGCCCTTTTTCCCATAAGCCATTAATGAAAACCAAACTGGCAGAGCTTTTAAGCGTCTTGAATTTTCAGGTAAAAAGTTCAAATAACTAAAATTGTCAAGTGGATTTCCTAAATATGGTGCATTAGAATTTTGGAATGTTTCTGTTTGCAAGATTTTGTATTGCTCTTTTACAAGAAATATTGCACTTTCATAAGGAACATTTAACCATTTATGACAATCAATTGTAATGCTGTCTGCATTTTCCCAACCTTCCATTAAATGTTTATATTTAGGCGAACAAACGGCAAATGCACCAAATGCTCCGTCAATATGCCACCAAAAATTATGTATTTCTTTAAGTTTTGATATTGCTTGCAGGTCATCAAAATCAACGGTATTAACCGTTCCGCCACTTGTGATAAGTATAAATGGTTGTCCGTTTAGCTGCTTGATTTTTGCTTCCAAATCTTCAATATCTATACTTTCTCTATTTCCTTGTGTAACTTTTACTTTCTCAAAGTTATTACTTCCAATTCCTAACATTGAAAGTGATTTTATTGCAGAAGAATGTGGTAATGCCGATAAAATAGTTATTTTTCCTGTAACACCGTCCTTTGCAAAGTCCTTGCCTGATTGTTTTCCAATCCATTGTCTTGCAACTGCAAGACAAGTAAAATTAGACATTGTTGCACCCGTAACAAAACCACCGATAAAGTCATTTGGAAGGTTGAAAAGGTCTAAAAGTAGGTTTATTGTTTCTATTTCAATGATAGCAGAAATGTCTCCCTGTCCTTTTGTGGCTTGGGTATTTTGGTCATAAATTGAAGTTAGCCAATCTCCAATAATAGAGGCAGGAGTTGAACCGCCTGTAACAAACCCCCAATATCTTGGTCCTGTCGAACCAATAATGAGATTTTCAAATTTTTCGTTAAAAAGTTTTAAAGCGTCAAGTCCACCAACACCAATTTCATTTAAGGTTGTATTTACTTGAACAGTTGGTTTTGTTGAAGTTGGTCTGTCTGAAAGTTGTCCTAGAAAATCAAGTCCTTGCAGTTTTACAGTTTCAAGTAAATTTTCAAGGTTTATTAAGTCGTATTTTAATTGATCGTTCATTTTATTACTGTCGTTTTTTTTGCTTGCCGCTAACGTTCCCACGCTTGGCGTCAGTTGCGAACTTCGGAACTGAATATTTTCCATTAAGAAAATATTTCTTGCGAAACGTGAACGTGAATTTACCACAAAATTCGCAATTGCGCCAAACGTGTGTTAGCGGTTCGGCTTTATTATTTCTTTTTATGTCAAGTGGCTTATTGCCCGTTTAATTTTACGACTTTAATATATTGGTCATTTACTTCACCTATAATCTTTTACGAGTAATACTTATCAAGACTTAAAAAGACAACTTTTAAATTCGTTTTTTAAAGAGTTTGCCTTCTACAATTTTGCCCTCTCTTTTAGCAAAGTAGTAAAAAACTATCCCAATAATTAAAAGAAATGATACCGTAAAAATTGAACCTTCAATTCCAATAGCACCTCCTGTTACTAATTCATGACCTGTAAATTTAGATTGAATGATACTTCCCATATCATTTGTCCCTGTGAGGTTTGAGCCATAAAAAGGCTGAGCAAAATTCCAGCCTATATGAAAGAAATAAGGTAGCCATATTCTTTTGGTATATATAAACAGCATTGCCATTGTAAACCCCCAAATCAAATCTGAAAAAAAACTAAAAAGGTTTGTATTAGGATTAAAAACGTGTTGTAATTCTACCAACATTGCAATTACAATAGCTATGTGAGTACCTAACCAATTTTCAATCACCCTTACGATTAGTCCTCTATGAAATAAGTCTTCAACTATCCCAGCAAATAGTAATACAGTGGACATCCTTGCAGTGTAGTGAGTAGTGGTAATACCAAAAACCTGATAGTTGCCTAATAAATATAAAATGAAAATAGATAATGAAATGGTCAAAAACCCAAAAGTAAATCCTCCAAACATCTCTTTGGGTAAATGTTTTAAGGATAGTTCCGTAATTTTTCTTTTATCATATAAACGGAATAAATAGTGATAGCTAACTAATAATACTATACAAGAAATAAAAATAATAATGATATTAAAAAATATAAAAATGAATTTTATATACAAGATAATAAATTAGATAGTGATATATTTCATACTCCTAAATCATCATCATCAGATGAATTTTTTACTCCCAAATCATCATTTTCATATAATAATTTATTACCTAGTGATTATGATGAAAAAAACTTAAAAACTGCACTAAATAAACATAGACAATTAATTAAAAATAGAAGTAAAAATTTAAAAATTGATAATGATATAAATATAGTTGAACCTAAAATTAAATCAAATGTTAAAACA
>Ga0209596_1000069_pt1 | contig 89276 bp, 104 predicted proteins | sample M_130807_MF_Meta_FD_187314 | JGI IMG/M metagenome (GOLD analysis project Ga0209596, IMG submission 187314) | Freshwater microbial communities from Lake Montjoie, Canada to study carbon cycling - M_130807_MF_MetaG (SPAdes) (version 2) | ecosystem: Environmental > Aquatic > Freshwater > Lake...
AGTCCTTGAGTACCTTGAGTGCCCTGAGATCCAGTGATGCCCTGTACTCCTTGTTGTCCTTGCGATCCAGTGATGCCCTGTTGTCCTTGTGTGCCTTGAGATCCAGTGATGCCCTGTTGTCCTTGTGTGCCTTGAGATCCAGTGATGCCTTGTACTCCTTGAGTACCTTGTGATCCAGTGATTCCCTGAATTCCTTGAGCACCCTGAGATCCAGTGATGCCCTGTACTCCTTGTGTACCTTGCGATCCAGTGATGCCTTGTACTCCTTGAGTACCTTGAGTGCCCTGAGATCCAGTGATGCCCTGTGCTCCTTGTGTACCTTGCGATCCAGTGATGCCTTGAGCACCTTGAGATCCAGTAACTCCCTGTTGTCCTTGAGTGCCTTGAGTGCCTTGAGATCCAGTGATTCCCTGACGTCCTTGTGTGCCTTGAGATCCAGTGATGCCCTGTTGTCCTTGTGTGCCTTGAGATCCAGTGATGCCTTGGATTCCTTGCGACCCAGTAATACCTTGCGACCCAGTAATACCTTGAGATCCAGTAATACCTTGAATACCTTGTGATCCTTGTGTTCCTTGTACGCCTTGAGTACCTTGAGTGCCCTGAGATCCAGTGATGCCTTGGATTCCTTGCGACCCAGTAATACCTTGCGACCCAGTAATACCTTGAGATCCAGTAATACCTTGAATACCTTGTGATCCTTGTGTTCCTTGTACGCCTTGAGATCCTTGGGTTCCAGTAGTACCCTGTGTGCCTTGAGCACCTTGATAAGTACCTTGTGCACCTTCAATACCCTGAATACCTTGTGAACCTTCAATACCCTGAATACCCTGAATGCCCTGAATCCCTTGAATGCCTTGCCTACCTTGTACTCCTTGAATGCCTTGCCTACCTTGTATTCCTTGTGGACCAATAATACCGGCAGTGCCTTGGGTTCCTTGAGCACCTTGGGTGCTGTTTAAGGAAATTAATTCACCTTCTTCCCACAAACGATTTAAGCTATCTTGATAGAAAAAATTATATGGTAAGTCTCTATATGAATAATTTCCATGGCTTTTAGCATCATTGCCAGGAGTTAATGGTGTAGACAATATAGATTTAATGTTTAGTTCTTCTGATCTTCCTTTTCCTAATTCTTTTATAGAATATATGTTACTCATGCCTATGTTATATTTAAGAGCAGGCAATGTAAGTGCGGAGAGTTGGTCAGATTGGGCTGTTACTGTAGATTGAACATTGATTAAAATCGTTAATTCTGATTCTTCCCATAAACGATTTAAGCTGTCTTGATACAAAACATTAGAAGTTAATTTTTTATTGTTTTTAGCATCATTGCTAGGATTTAATGGCTTCTGAAATATAGCTTTAATGCTCAGTTCGCCTGCTTTTCTTCTTTCTATTTCTTTTATAGAGTATATGCCACTCATCCCTATGGCGTACTTAAGGTTCAGCAGTGTGAGTTCATCGACTGGAATTAACTCATTTTTTTGCATTAAAAATTTACCTGTTATTGGAGTTTGTACAATATATATATAATATTATACAAAAAGGTAAATAATCCGACCTATTGAATGAATTTAGGTGGAGGAAAAATTTTTCCAAATCACTTCTGACTTCTTCCCTTTTTTCTTTATTTTACAACGATGCATCGACCAATTCTTATATAATCTATTATAAAGAGGAGATGTGACACCACTTATAATAACTTTCCCTTTAAAAGAATTAAGTGCATGAGATAATTGTATGTGATCATTTGTATCCATATCAGAAAAATAAACTGTTTTACTATTTTTATTTTCGTAAAGGTGTGGAGGGTCACAGTATAGTAATGTTTTATCTGAGTCGAAAACCTTTATAATATCAATTGCTTTATTATTAAAAAAGAAAACCTCTTGTAGTCTATTTGACAAATAATTCAAGTTTAATAATGATTTTTCCCATTCAATGGAAGACTTTTTACAAAAATTCTTTTTTAGTTCTAATTGACTCATTTTTCTTAAAACATATTCACTAACTGCTCGCTCTAAATAGTCTTTTGCACTAGTTTTATTTTTCATTTTTATGAAAGTTTCTTCACAAAAACTGAAACGTTCTAATCTTTTTAAAAATTCTTTTGGTTCATCTCTTAAGCATCTAAAAATTTCCAATGCCAAAGCATCAGAATCATTAAGAATTTCCATATAAGATTTTTCTTTGGATATCAATAAATTAGCCCCGACACAATACGGTTCTAAATAGCACAAATCCTTATAGTTTTCTGGCAAATGTGTTTTTATCCATTTTGCAATTATTTGTCTATTATGATTTGCTTTGAAAATAGATGTAATGTTTTTAAGTTTCACTTTCATTCGTGACTTTCTGTTCAGCTTGATATATTACGTGTTGGCATAAACAACATACAAAACTAAATGGTCCATATCCAAGTTTTGAACCTTCCCAAAACCAATGTGCATTTGTATCTTCTTTTTTTTCAGTAACGCAATTCAAGCAAAAAACATTTATTTTTTCATCTTTGGCATCTACTCCAAAATAACAATCTTCCATATTAAATATTCACTGGTTTTGTGTTTTGTCTAAAATAACATAGTGCCAAATTTGTATTTTTCTAAAATAGCCTTGGAACATAAGATTTTTTGCCGGATTATGTGAATATTGCATATATACGCTATATAGTTTTGTTGTTAATAACGAAAGATTAATATGGAAATTTCTTTTCATGAGCTTTGGGAAAACTTAAAGAATTCTGACGAATCTGTTGAGAATGATTCAATGGCTGCTATTAGAAATGGTATTGGTATACGTGAGGATTTTTGGACGGACTTTTTATTGTTTTTAAATGACTCTAAAGGCATTTCTTCTTTACTGGATATTCCAATTGAAAAAATCAGCTCTTGGCATGATAAAATCAAACATAATATTAAAAAGGTAGAAAAAGCTGATAATAATGTAGTAACTAAAGATCGAGGGAAAGTAATGAAAACTGGGGCAAAAAACAATGTTTAAGCGTTGGTTAAATATAGATGAGATGGCGATTGCACAATTTGGTAAGCATGGACCAAAAGATGGAAAGCCACCTAAACACATTAATGACATTGATACGGGATATTTGAATTGGCTGCTTCAACAAATTGAACAAGAAAAAAGAGGAGTCATTGATCCCAAAACCGGTCTTCCAATAAAAACGAGTTTTAATTTTATGGCAGATGATGGATCCGGTAGATTAACGAAACAACAGGTAGAGGATGCTATTAAAATTCGTATTAACGGCAGCAAAATAGCGAGCACAAGTGCGAACAGCCCAATCGTTGCTTTCTCAGAAAAACCAACAAAAGAACCAATTCCACCTCAAGAAGAACCCAAACAACCCGCATTGAACAATGTTGATAAAAGCAAGTATTTAATTTCACCAGAAAAAATAAGTGAATATCAAAAAGATATAGAGGAAGCTTTTTCTAGAACGAATAAGCACATGGTCATTAACGCTCTTGCCGGAACGGGCAAAAGCACTGTACTAAAACATCTAGCAGCTAAATTCCAACATGGGAAAAAATGGCTGTATCTAGTCTTTAATAATCGCAATGCTGCTGAGGCAACATCAGGAGAAAAAGCATTTCCTCCTGGCGTCGAAACTTTCACAAGTCATAGTTTCTTGGGTAGAGTATTAAAAGATACAAATAGATACAAACCAGAGGTTATGAAAGATACATCGTTGCCTCTGAAGGGGGACAAAGGTACCAAATTAGGAAAAGTTTTAGATAGTAATTGGTTTAAGAGTATAGCGAAACAAATACAAAGTCAACGAGGTTTTCCAGGAAGAGAAAGTGAATTTGTTTACTATAGTAAGGTCAAAAATTCCGAACAAGTTAATTATAATTTAAAAACAAAAATAACAAAATTAGTTTCATTGTCAAAAGCTTTTGCTATCAATCCTGATAAACAGGACGCCAGAGATAAAATTGCTTCGATTATGAGCAAATATAGTATGGATGGATACTTGGTAAAACCAAGCAATGATAAAGATGATGAGATGCCAACAGATTTCACGGATCAAATTATACAATTATCTTTGGAAGTTCTCAAAAAATCGAAACCCTCAGAATCTATGGGAGATACATCTTTAGATTCAATGAGAGATCATGATGATACTGTGTGGTGGCCATCTTTAAACCCAGATAAAATGGTTTGGCCCACGAATAGAACTTACGAAGTAGCTTTAGTAGACGAAGTTCAAGATTTCAATGAAGCTCAAAAAATAATGCTTGAACATTTAGCTAAAAACGGCATTAGAATTATTATGGTAGGTGACAAAAATCAATCTTTGTACAGATTCAGAGGAGCAGATGCTAACTCTTTTTCTAACATAGAAACCATGTTAAAAGGCACAAATCTTGGAGCAACATCTCATGAACTGCCAGTCAATTACAGAAGCGGCAAAAAAATTATTGATTATGTAAATAAAAACACCCACGTTAAAGATCTAAAATCGGGACGGGATCATGAAGGTGAGGTTAACAATACAACTTATGAAAAAGTAATGGGTGACATTGAACAAGAATGGGAAGAAAACAAAGAATTAAAACATGAGACTGCTTTTATTGCTAGAGGAAACAAGCCTTTGGCTGCGGCTGCTATGGAACTGTTAAAAAATAATATTCCTTTCATCATTATAGGAAAAGATTTTTCTAATGAGATTACAGATTTTATTTATAAAGTAGTTGGAAACGATAAGGTTGGACTTGGGAAAAGTAACGCACGCTCTTATAAAGCAAAAGAATTTGGTCAAATAATGACCAATTATATTGAACAAAAAAATCATAAATATGAAGGCGAAAAAGATAAAGAAAAATATTTAGAAGAACTTTCTCAAACCTATGAAGCTCTAAGCAGTTTGCTTAGTCATATTCAAGACAATGAATGGAAGGACCAATATTCCAAAGAAATAAAAAATGTAGAAGATTTATGCGAATATATCAGAAATATATTTAAAGGAATAGACCCTCAAGATTCAGAGAAAGACGCCGAAAATTATGCCAACAGAAATAAAAAGCGTGCTGTAATTTTAACTACTGCTCACAAATCTAAAGGGCTAGAATTTGAAAGAGTAAATATATTAGAAAATGATAAATTCCCTGCCGGAGACACTTACAACCCATCAGATGAAGAAGCAGAGCAAGAGCACAATGCTAAATACGTCGCATATACAAGAGGAACGCATGTTCTTAACGTTGCTGATTAACTGTACAAATTTTTTACATTAAAAGATACTATATACATTAGACAAAAGGAGGTGTCATGAATATAGATATACAAATTGATCCAAAAGTTTTATCTGAATTAAATATTTATTTAGATACATTAAAGAAGAAATGGGATGATCAATATCCTGATAAAAAGTCTTGGTTCTCACTTCATAAGACTTATGTACTTAATAGCACAATATTTTTAATTTCTGTTTTAGATGATCTTATAGTTTTTGTGCAGTCATCTATACCACGAGGAGCAGATAAAAAATTGGCTGTTATGGCTGTTGTATCAAAAATATTTGATTATATAGTAGTTCAAGCGTTCCCAGTGTGGATGACTCCATTCGCTGCTATTATCAAAGAAATGATTGTAGGAGTTGTCATAAGTCAGTTAGTTGAATTCATAGTTTCTAAATATAAAAATGGAGAATGGAAAACAAATTCGAATTTGAAAATTGAGGTGAAAAATTAAGAATAAAACCATTCACTTGTTGCCATATAAAAGAGAAGACATTCTTAGCATACAAGATGCAAAACAAAAATTAGGCTGGGAAATAACAGCATTTGACTTGCCAAAAACATGGAATTTGACACAAGGGGAAGGCACGGTTGTTGCTGTTTTAGACACAGGAGCAGACTTACAGCACGAAGATTTAGTGGAAAATTTACTTCCAGGAAAGAATTTTGTAAATAAAAAATCTTCCCCACAAGATGACCAAGGACATGGATCGCATGTTACAGGAATTATTTGTGCTTCTAACAATGAAAAAGGTATCGTTGGTGTGGCACCCAAAGCGAAAGTTATACCTGTTAAGGTTCTGGATAAAAGCGGGTCAGGAGATGTGAAAAATGTAGCTGACGGAATTAAATGGGCAGCAGATCAAGGTGTAGACTTTATAACTATGTCTTTGGGGTCTCCATCGCCCGTGAGTATCGTCCATAAGGCAATTCAGTATGCGGTATCTAAAGGAGTAGTTGTGTGGTGTGCAGCAGGAAATGCTGGACAAACACATAATATATTTTATCCAGCAGCATATCCAGAAACAATTGGTATTGGAGCTATTGACGAAAAATTTGATAGGGCTAATTTTAGTTGTACAGGACCGGATCTTGATTTCTTAGCACCAGGTGTAAAAATATTGAGCACAGTGCCAACTAATTGGTATGCAATTCTTTCTGGAACAAGCATGGCAAATCCATTTGCTGTTGGAATTGGATGCTTACTTCTTTCTTATAAAAGAAAAAATAATTTACCTTTAGCTTTGTCATCAAGTAAAGATTATATAGATTTTTTGAAAAACCACACTATTCCGACAAGCTCTTTTGCAAATAAATCTTTTTTTGAAGGATTTGGTATTATAGATCCTAGAAAAATGCAAGAATGGCTCTTGGCTAAATAACAGATATTTTTTCCATCGCTTTTCTAACTTTATCTGCTAATTCATAGTCTTCCATCGCCAAGGCAGAACGCATTGCTTTTTTAAGGAATTCTTTTTTTTCTTCTAAATTTAATTTAGATTTTTTATCTTGATTTGAAAGAATGAAATCCAATTCTATGTTTTCTAAAGTTTGAATTATATTAAAAGATTCTTGTTCAAAACAATTAGAAACACAATCCTTACAAATATTTATTTCTGTTACAATGCCTTTTTTAAAGTTAATTACATTGATAGCTTTTTCACTTGTACACTTTTTTTTGTCAAACGGGCAATTCATTTATTCCTTTTCAATTTTCAAGGACTCTGTGATGTTTCTGTCACTGTTGCCGAACCACCGACATATCCAGTCCTCGTTGTCGTTATTGTAGCCGTTGAACTCGTAGCTGCGGTAACACCGGTTACCGTGACCAGACCACTTCCGCTGACAACTACTGTTCCCGATGCTGTTGCCGTACCAGCCCATGTGTAGGCGGCGTCATAGTTGCTGATCTGGACTGTGAAGCCATCAGCCGTTGCTGTTGTGCTTCCAAATGTTGGGGTCAATGCAACAGCCAGTGAGGTTGCCGTAACTGGTGCCGTTCCACCTGCATACCCCGTCCTCGTTGTCGTTATTGTAGCCGTTGAACTCGTAGCTGCGGCAACACCGGTTACCGTGACCAGACCACTTCCGCTGACAACCACTGTTCCCGATGCTGTTGCAGTACCAGTCCATGTGTACAATGCGTCATAGTTGCTGATCTGGACTGTGAAACCAGAAGCCGTTGCTGTTGTGCTTCCAAATGCTGGTGTTCTCGCAGCAAGCAGCGAGGTTGCCGTAACTGGTGCGGTTCCACCGACATACCCAGTTCTCGTTGTAGTAATTGTAGCCGTTGAACTCGTAGCAGCGGCAACACCGGTTACCGTGACCAGACCACTTCCGCTGACAACCACTGTTCCCGATGCTGTTGCAGTACCAGCCCATGTGTAGTCAGAATAGTAATTGCTGATCTGCACTGTGAATCCATCAGCAGTTGCTGTTGTGCTTCCAAATGTTGGTGTGTGTGCAGGACCAAAAGTTTCACCTGTTAGCCTAAAAGTGAATCCGTCATCATCAATTGCATTTGTGTCTGCCGGAACAATTCTTTTAACCCAAACTGGTACACTATCTAAATACTTAAAATTTCCAATACTATATGGTGTATCAATCATATAATCACTAAAACTTACACTTGCCGGAGCAGTTGAGTCTGATGATATTTCGTCGGGTATGTAGTTTACAGGTCCTCCAGAAAGATTTCTTGTAATTGCAATAGACGGTTGAGCACCAGTTGTTGTTAAAGACGATGAATCTAACGCCAACATTTCATGGAATCTATTTCCAGATGTTCCTGTAAAAACTATTGTAAATACGTAATAATTAGATCCAGAATCAACTCCAGTTACGACAACGTCTTTTAGTGCCTCAATAGTTCTTAAAGACGTTTGCAAGTTTCCCGCCCACGTAGCAACAGAAGCGTTCCAACTAATAGTTTTAGATGAGGTTCCGTCAATATCTGTATATGCTATATCAAAAGATCCTCCATTTATTAACAAAACATTTTGTATTGTGATATTCTGTTGTTCGTCTTGTGTTATAAATCCAAGTTCAATTTGAATTTCACTTTCGGCTTTATAAGAAAAATATAATTCGGATGTCCATAGCGTTGAATCTTCCGAGTCATTATTTATGTAAAAACATCTGTAATCTGTTTTGCCTTCTTTGGCCTCAGCATCGGATACATTTGAAAACAATCTTTCTGCAATTATAGGATGAGTCGAAGATTCTCCTCCTAAGGATAAATTGTGATTTAAGTTGTTTTCCCCGCCAGATAATGTAAATCTTATGTCTGATCCAAGAATAATAGTCATGTGTAAAATCTCTAGATTTTATTGTTTCCATATATAGATAATTTTAGTTAATTTCCATCTTTTAAAAAATATAAAATTTTGTTATTATGGCAATTAGGAAATAAAATTATGCATACATTTGGTTTAGACCCAGAGTTCATGCTGGTAAGTAGAGGGCAATTAAAAAGTGCTATAGGGGTATTGCCTAAAAAAATAAAAGCCAAGCATTTTGAAGGTAATTATTTTTATTATGATAATGTTCTTGCAGAAATAGCGGTTAAGCCAGCATATAGCAAAGAAAACACTATTTATAATGTAGAAAAAGCTTTAAAAGGATTAGTAAAAATAATTCATCCGATTAAATTTGATTTATGTGCCGCAGACAACTATCCAAAAAAAGAGCTAAATAGTTTTGATGCAAGACTTGCAGGGTGCAATCCAGAATGGAATGTTTATACGCTGCAATGCATTCTCCCTCCAAAAGATATTATTTCTGAAACTTCTTTCCGAACAGCAGGAGGGCATATTCATCTTGGGTCAAAATCTTTGCAAGAACCTGATATGGTTTTCAAAGCAGTAAGAATGTTAGACCTTTTTGTTGGAATTCCTTCTATTTTATTGGATAGAGATCCTACATCTAAAAAAAGAAGAAAAATTTATGGTCAAGCAGGATCACATAGAATAACAAAATATGGATTAGAATATAGGTGTTTAGGAAATTTTTGGCTTTCTTCACCAGAACACGTTGGTTTCATATATGATCTGTGCTATTTTATTTTAGAATTTATAGAAGGTAGTGGTTATAACAAGTTTTGGTACACAAATGAGTTATTACTAGAAAAAGAAAATCCAAGTGAAGCGTATGCCTGCTATGGATATGATGTAGCAGCATTAATTAAATGCATAAATTGTTGTGATATTGTTGTTGCAAAAAAGTTTATGAATTTTCTGAGTCATTATCTGCCAAAGTGCCTTTTAATAAACTTTGAGGAACTAATGGAAAGGGAAAAAACTGATCCTTACTGTTCTTGGCATCTTTGAAGCTCTACTCTGCACTTTTTGCATATCCACATCATATTTTTTTTCTTAAAATAATTTACTTCTTTAATAAGTCTTTTCTTATGGATACAAGTCTCTCCTTGGCAACGGTTACAAATACTTACTGTTTTTTCTTTATTAATTATTTTTATTTTTTTTTGTTGAAAATAAATTGCTTTTAATTCATTTGGAAAATCCGGTGGTGGCCAAAAGTTATTTATAAATTCGTAAGTTGATATACCATCAGAATGTATAGAAGGAGGAGCTATTGAAAAGCATTTTCTACCTATTATTTCTATCTTTTCTTTTCTTTTTCCATAAATGTTTACTTTAGTTAATTCTTTATTTGGAGTTAAAAATAAATTATGGTAAGATCTTTTACTCTTATAAATTGGTCTAGGAATATCTCCTATTATTCTATTTAAAAAACCATTGGACATTGCATCGTCTGTTTCTACGTCCACAAAACCCTGATTCCACAAAAGACCAAGTTCATATTCATCTTTACAAAAATAATGTCTCCATCTTTTTACACCCCAGTTTATATTCCATTTTAATTCAACCGGCATTTTCGTTCCTTTGTGTATTGCAATAGGCATTAATCCTTTGGATACGTAATCATCAAAAAATTTTAAATATATTGACATATGCATCCATCTCAGGTTGACTTGTAAACTATAAGATAATATGATATCATAATTAATGGTGAAATAAAATGCAAATCAACTTAGCAGTTAAAAACTTTTGGCTAATTAAGTCTAAGGAAAAAAATATTCTTAAAGTTTTAGATTGGTCGCATAAAAATAAAAAGCAAGCCCAGCTACTTAGCATAACAGAAATAGTTTTTGCTTTAAAGTCCTATGTGAGAGATTCATTGCATTCCTAGGATTTTCAATTCATGCGTATATTAATAACAGGTTCTTCTGGATTCATAGGATCTCATTTGTGCAATCAGCTTTATGCTGATGGGCATGAAATTGTTGCTCTTGGTTCCGAAGGCGAAAACAAGCCTTTGTGCAAATTTTTCATAAAAGAACAATTGCATAAAATTAATTGGGGGGAAAAAATATTTGACGATATTGATGTTGTTTTTCATCAAAGTGCAAATAACAACACACTAGACAACGATGAAGCAAACATGATGTCCGCAAACTACTACGAACCAATACGTATGTTTAATGAACTTAAATTAAAAAATTGTAAAAGATTTGTCTATGCAAGTTCCACCGCAGTTTACGGCAATGAGCGTGCACCATACGTAGAAAATATCACACCAATACAACCGCTTAATGTATACGGACGTAGTAAAGCCAAATTTGACGAATTTGCAATGCAATTTGCTTTAGATACTGGTTCTAATGTCGTTGGGCTTCGTTATTGTAATGTATATGGAAGCGGAGAAAATATAAAAGGCAAAAGAGCGAGTATGGTCAGCCAGATAATTAAAAAAATGAAAAATTTTGAAAGTATAAGTTTGTTTAAAGATGGAACACAACTACGTGAGTGGATTTATGTAAAGGATGTTGTTAGAGCTAATATTTTAGCCATGCAATTTGAAGGAAGAGAAATTTTTAATTGTGGTACTGGAAAGCCTTGTACTTTTAATAAGCTTGTTGAGATATTAAGCGAATTCTTATCTTTAAAAAGCTGCGAAATAAAATATGTGGACAATCCTTACTATAAGACTTATCAAAATCATGTAGAAACAGATATGAATAAATCTGAAAAAGAACTTGGCTTCATTCCTTCTTTACCACTGCTTGCAGAGAATCTCAGTCTAGTCTAGCGATTTAATTTATGACTTTGGTTTTCTGCCTTGCATGATATGTCTTTTTACCGTGTGCAGAGACGCTTTTGGATCTTCCTCTCCAGATTCATTATCGGCTGTAACCTCTTCGTCACGATCCTGAGCATTTGGTCCAGTCTTTCGCTTTGGTTTATTTTGCATGGATGTTATAGAGCCTTCTTCAACAGAATTAGAAGCCAAATCATTTCCTAGTTTGCCTACCGGTGCAAAACCAACATCTCCAGCTTGTGGCTCTGGACGCACTGCTTGTGTCAGGTTTTCAGTGTCAACAGGAGTAAATAGAGAATCTTTCTGATACTCTGTCCAACCATCATGGAATTTTTGATCGGGGTCATGTCCGGTCATTTTGTTTACACTGTCCCACCAAGCAGCATTAGATTCTTCTTTCATCTTTTTGCTTTTTTTGTTCATTTTGTTCATTTTTTTGAAATCTTTGCCTGTTATTTTTCCATCGCCGTCAACATCTAGCTTTTTTTGATTTCCTTTTAGCATTTTCTTTTTTGATTTTTTGCTAAATTTAAGACTCTCATCCTCATCCTCATCCTCATCCTCATCCTCATCCTCATCCTCATCCTCATCCTCATCCTCGTCCTCATCCTCATCCTCATCCTCGTCCTCGTCCTCGTCCTCGTCCTCATCCTCATGATCATGATGATGCTCGTCATCATCTTTGTCCTCTTCCTCTTCCTCCTCACCGCCATTATCTTCATCATCTGAAAACATTTTCTTTTTGCTCATTTTGCCGCATTTCATTCCACATTTCTTGTTATCTTTTTTCTCTTTTTTCTCTTTCTCTTTTACTTCCACATCTACATCTACATCTGAATCTTTAACAATTTCTCCGTCACTATCTTTATCTTTTTTGTGTTTTTCTTTTTTCTTTGCATGTTTTGTTTCTTCAATATCGAAACCACTTTGTAGCTGTATTCCGAGGTTAGAGTGGTTCCCTAGACCAAGATTGAAACTTGGTAGAATTGACTCGTTTAAATTTTTCCACTGTTTGTACGATAACATATTTTCCTTCTTTTAATTTAAAGATAGCTACAGTCATTACGATTGTTAGTATATATATACCAATATGAAAATTAAAATATTTATTATTTTATTATTTTTTGCAATAATACTGCAAATAAATCAAAAAACAACTCAATTACAAGATTTTTCTGCTCTTTCTTTTCAAGAAAATCAAGAAGCAGAGATCATAATAGATAAAATTAATAATATAAATTCTCAATTTGATAGTGTTATTTATAATAATATTTCAATAAAATTTAATTTTTTTATCTCTATTCATGCAAATGCACAGCTTTTTTTTGAAAAAACTAAAAGACTAAGAATTAAGATAGATCGTGGTATAATGGGATCTGAAATGGATATTGGATCAAATGAAAAAATATTTTGGTTTTGGTCAAAAAGGATGAAGCCACCAGTATTGTACTATTCTGAACATGAAGATTTTAAAAAATCTATGCTAAAAACACCACTGAATCCGGATTGGATAATTGAGTGTTTTGGATTTAATCAAATAGACAAGAGAAATATAAACGTTTTTAAAAAGAATGAATTACTATATGTAAAACAGGAAAGAAAAGGTTCATTAGGTGAAAAAGTATACTTTTTCACTATAATAGACCCAAAAAACTTAGTTGTAGTTGGAAGATATCTTCATGACGAAAATTATAAGATAATAGCAAGTTTTGAATCAAAATCTTTTTTTAGGGATGAAGAAACAGGATCTGTATTTGCCGATAATATCGTTATATCTTGGCCAGATGAAAACATATTCATGGAATGGTCCATAGATGGCATACAAGTTAATAAGAAGATAGACAAAAAGACTTGGATATTGCCTTCAAAAGAGAATGTCAGGCTATGATTTTCCTTTAAAATTTATTGAAAAATTTTGTTTTGATACTGCTATATAATTTAACGGTCGAAAAAAAAGAATGGAGACATCACCAAAATGAAGACTTTCATGCAATGGGCTGGTAATGAGAAAAAAGAATTGCCAATGATATCAGAAAAAACGCACAGAGGTGGTATTGCACATTGGGCTTATCCTGATGCTTATGCAAGGTCACAATACCCCGATTTATATTTTACTCCAATCGCAGCAGACGCAATACAAAAGATGGGCATTAAGAAGTAATATTGACAGAATGCCATTGTTCTTGTTATCCTACGGACAGCAGTATAATGCTTTCTGCTAGTTAAAAAGGAGTTACAAATGCCTCCAAGATGGTCAGATGTGTACCCACAAGGCACAAAAGAAGGCGATGAAGAACAAGGATTGTTCCTTGCCTTATCAAGAAATTTAACATATGCGTACAGATCAGTAGGTCAGCTTTCAAAAGATTCAAATTTATCTAAAGAGCGAACAGAAGAGATTTTAAATAAGTATTGGAAAAAAGGCATGACTTTCCAAAATAATGATAATAAATGGGCTTATTGGGAACGTGTTCCAGAATTGTTGCCAGTTGTATTAAAATCCATCACAAAAGAAGACCAAGAAAAAAGAACAAGTAAAAAATTATGAAATATAATTTTCATACTATATTAATCTAACGGTCAGAATGATCTGCCCGCCGCTTGTTCTAAGACTGCGTTGTTTGTAGCGTAAATTCAAGTGAATCGTTCGTTGTTTAATTCCTTAAAGAGAATGTAAAATGAGAAAGAAAATTAGTAGAGCTGATAAAAAAATAAATCAAAAAAACAAGTTTATACGAGACATGTCTGGAAGTGGCGTTTTTGTGTACGAGAATAACACTGACGCAGACCTAAATCTTCCAAAGCCAACGAGCACTGGAACTAGAACAATAGGTCCAAGAAAAAGATTTCAAGGAGATAGTTACTATCTAACTTGGGTCGGAAGCCCAATGAATTTACTTCGATTTATAGAAGAAATAGTTCCAAAGGATAATCCTTTAAAAACTTTGAATGAAAGTGAGACGAACAAAATGAGTGATAATAAATTAATTTTAGACCAGCCAGAGACAGTAACAAGTCAAGGTCAAGTAGAGCATGTTGTTGTAAATGAATCCCCAGATCAAGACTCTTCAGAAAAAAAGACGGAGATTCTTTTGAATGAATCTCCTATTGAAGGTCTAGAAATTATACTAGGTTGAACCTAATTAGGAATAATTATGATAGATGAAATTAAAGAAAAAAACTTACATTATCAAAATGAAGTGCGTGATATCGCAAAAATGATATTTCATGCTTTTTATTTTGACGAACAAGAAAGTTTATCCTACCCACCAGAATCAAAACAATATGAAAAAGATTGTTTAGAAACACTTCTTGCAAAAGCAGAAAAAATTTATAGATTTTTTCCATCAGCGGAAGAAGCAAAAAAAAGTTTAAAATTTTTACATGAAATTAGTCCCATTAAAGGACTAGAAATAATGAACTCAATCTAAAAAGGCAAGTACAATGAAAAACACTCTTTCTGTTAAAATTACTCATGCAAAAAATGGTGGATTCGAGGGTACAGTAAGTATATCTGGACTAAAACCTACTAAATTATCTAGAAAAGTAGATGGAGCAACTAATTTCCCAACTAAATCTTCAATTGGTGGTGCTGCCAGAAATCTTGCCAAATCTTTAGGCTTTACTGATATTGAACTATCAGATGCAACTCATTAATCATTCTTGATAACGGAAAATGGTTTCCATTGCATAATATAGGCTAGAAGTCTATAATGGCATTAGTTTTCCTTTCAAAATTCCAGGAATCAGGTGCTTCATGCGTGGAGTAATACTAGCAGGTGGCTTAGCAAAACGTATGCTGCCTGCTTCCAAAGTAATCAATAAACATCTTATGCCTGTTTATATGGATGCTATAGGTGCCGTTCCAATGATTTATTTCCCATTAAATACATTGATAAAATCTGGAATAAAAGAAATATTAATTGTTACATCTGAAAAATCTGCCGGAATGATGGTTGATATGTTGGGAGATGGCAATAAGTTTGGAGAAAATGTAGATTTTACATATAAAGTTCAAAATATGAATAATGAAAAAAGACCTGTCGGTATTGCTGGTGCATTAAAATTAGCAAGAGTATTTACTGAAAATGAAAAGTTTGCGGTTATATTAGGCGATAATTTCTTTGAGGACTCTTTTGAAAAAGAAATTAAACAATTCGAATCAGGTCGTCATGTTGGACATATATTTTTAAAGTCTGTGAACGACCCAGAAAGATTTGGTGTTGTAAACATGAACAGCAATAATGAGATTATTGATATTGAAGAAAAACCAAATAATCCTAAATCCAACTATGCTTCTACTGGAATGTATCTCTTTGATAAGGCTGTTTACAATATTGCAAACAACTTAGTTGTTTCAAATAGAAAAGAGCTTGAAATAGTTGATATTCATAACCAATTAATTGCTAGAAAAGAGTTAAGTCTATCATTTGTCAATAAATTTTGGCACGATTTAGGAACACCAAAAAGTATAAGATTTGCTGAAAAATACTTGCAACAAGTTAATTTTGAATTCGAATTTCCTGTAAACTAACCAGTCGGTGCTACGTCTTGTCTTCTTCGTTGCTGGCGTTGCGGGCGTTGCATTTGAGTAACATTAGGCTGAGCGGCGTCAGGCTGAGCAACGGTCTGAGCAGCATTCTGAGGGACAGGTTGAGCAGCCGCCTGACCAGGAGGCACAACATTTTTTGCACCAACAACATTAGTGTCTGCAACATAAGAACCCTGTTGAGCATGTGTTTGCAGTATATTTTTTACGTTTACAGATTGCTGCTGCAATTGTTTCATAATTCCTTGCAAATTACCAACAAGCTTTTTAGCTTCTGGATCTGTTTTAGAAGCTGATTGTACCGCAACGTTTTGATTTAATTCTTTTGATAAGGCATTTAGTGCTTCTAAGGAAGCAGCATAATGGGCTTCAGGACCTGCAACCGCTGCTCGAAATTGACCAGCAGATTGTGAGGCTTTATCTGCTATTTGACCAGCAGCAGACTTGACGCCTCCAATCATGTTCTTTCCAGCATCTAATACAGCACTACCAAACCGTTTTACTCCATCCATAAATCCTTCTGAAACACTCTTATGCTCTTCTAATGCAATAATCATGTCGGCATTGCCTTCGTAGTATTCCAATAAAAACTTCCAAGGGTTAATGTTTTTTTCAACCATTAGTGTTGCAATTTCTTTTTTAATAGAATTTGCTGTTTTATTCTCTAAAAAGGATTCAAATGATTTCATGTTTTTCTTTCTAAAATGGAGTATACGTTTAGAATTATATAGCAACAACATAAAAAATTTTTTTAGTTTGAATATATATTATAATCATTAAACAGGAGGTCAATATGTGTGGTTGCAATAAACGAGCAGGTAGAAGCACGCAAGGAATGCGGGCAGGACTGACAACAACAAACAAAACAAGTAGAACTTTAGCTGCTTTAAACAGCAATAATGTGCGGAATGCTGGAATTGCCCCGCAAAGTGCCAAGGTAATAGGGGCTCAAGCAGAGAAAAGAAGAGTTCAGGCAGCTAGAAGAAATGCTATAATAAAATCTTTAAATAGAAGTTCTTGAAAAACGGTAATAATAATATGAAAAATTTCAAAGAATGGAAGGATGCTGAAGATTCATTTATTGAATCTGTAGAGGTATCTAGATATTCCATAGAAGTTAACTATAGAACCACTAGCGAAGAAGCATTAGAAGGTTTTGCGAAATTATGCTTAGGATATATAAGTGCAGCATTAAAAAAACATGGATACCACACAAAACATGTTTTTACAGAAAAGCCTCTAAGGTTAATGGTTTCTTCTAGAAATTGGGATGATGGAGAATGGACAGGATTAGTTACATGGAACCCTGAGCATCTTTGTTTTATAATAAGCAAAGGGTTTTATAACAAAACCCGTAGTACGGTGTCAGTTAAAAAATCAATGAAATGTGTTGGCAAATCTGCATCAGAAATAACAAAAGAATTACACAATATGATGCATGCATTAAAAGAAGAACCGGATAGGCATGCAGAAAAACTAAAGCCAGTTGGTCTAAAACGAGGACCAAAAAAATAAACAAGTCAACTGCTTGCTAAGTTACATTTTTTTTCTTAAAATCATGAAAATTACATCATTTTTATAGATAAAATATCACCATATCGACCTAGTAAGTCTTCTTGCCATTGCTTTTTTTCGTCCATGCCTTCTTGCAATATTTGTTGTCCATCTAACTGTACGCCACCATTCGGACCAGGTGGATTTTGAATTCTACTTCTAATTCTCCCGAGTATTATCTTAGCAAAACACAAAGCCCCCTCTTGCATACCTTGAGTTACCTGATTGAAGTCTGGTCTTTTCTGTAAGTATCTTACAGCAACTGGATATGCTCTATAAGGTATTGGATATAATTTAATTGTATTGTATCCTGCCAACCATTCCCAGCCACCTTGTTGCCCTGATATTCTACTATACATGTCTTCGTATTGTTTATACATAACCCAATCGCCCATCTTACCCCAAACAGGTTGCTGTGGATTAATACCACCAGCTATAGAGCCATAAGCTCCAGCACCCATATACTCTAATGGGATAACGCCTCCAAGGTCAGAAGCAGAAAAAGCATAGTTTGATGTTTCCTTATATGAAACATGTCTTACAAAGCCTACATCTGCTGGTAAATTGTAAACGCTCTGTCCTGGAGTCGTGTAAAACGTGTAATACTGAAAGTATTCCATTGGTGCATAATCTTCAAATATTTGCAATGCGAAATCTATAGAATTTTCTAGCTGCTGATCATCTAATTCTAAAGTTAAAACAGGTGCACCCAACATTGTTAAAACATATTCTTTAATTTGTTCTCTAACTTTTTGTCTTTGTCTTCTTGGACCAATCTTACTTAAAGGTTCGGTTGGTCCTAAATTTGTGCAGTTTTGACCACATGAAAGCTGAGCATATTCATCTTGTGTAGGTCGTGGTATGAAAAGCAAATTATTATTCATGATGCTTATATATAGTTGAGTAAAATACAAAATTTATGTAATAAGGGAAAAATAACATGCCATTAATTTCTTACAAGTTGTTTTTAGAGATGGCACCACGGGGGCGGGGCGTTATTCACGGACATCTGTCTAAATTTCCATTAAATTATGATGATGACGATTTAAAGTTCCTCAATCAGTTTGATATGAAGTATTACGCACAGGCAAGTGAACAAAGATTTGACATGCTTCATGATGCTTTAAAAAAACTTCATGATAAAAGATTAGACATTATTAAAAGTGGTGATGAAAAAAAAGGTATACCAAGAAATTTTGATACAGAAATTAAGAATTTTTTATTAACTGGTAAATCAAAAAGCTTAAGTCAAGAAGACCAGAGAAAAATAAGAAGTTATAGAGAACTTCCTATAACTCCAGCTACAACGAGAGGCATGGGGGATAAGTTTGATGATAACGTTGCCGAAATTGCCAAAGAAGATGCTTTTGAAATAGTTAAGCAAAAAACAGAGAATCTGAAGGCTTTAGAATTAGATCCGCCTGCGGCAAATTTTTCGCTGAAGGGTTCCAAGATAACAGCAATTCCATATCTAAACAGATTGTATCACAGACTAGAGCGTACTAGAGGCGAAGCACACATAGGCATTGATGACAACGGCGTTCTTAGTGATTCTGAACATCCGGTCGGAAGTGTAGGAAAATATGGCTATGATTTGTCACACCCACACACGGAACATGATCCTGAAAGTGGTTCGAAAAAGCATTACACAAGAGGCATGAGTTGGGTTGGTTCTGATGTTTGGGAGCGATCAATAAAAGAATATATTAAGCATAGTTCACACGAACATTTTGGAGTTCACCCTAGAGTTGAGGAAGGTATTTTTAATCCAAAAATTGAAATAAAATGGCTCCCAATGGATGGTAAAGATGGACGTCCAAAAATTGAGGATCCAACATATGATTGGATGCTTGAAGATGAAATAGATAGACAAACAAAAAAAATGAAAGAAAATCTTCATCAAGGTCGACAAGCGAACGCAGCATCAAATCCGAAGAAAGTGGAGAGTAAGCCAGAAGGAAAAAAGCCACGACGAACCTTCAACCGTTTTGATAAAGCATTAACTGCCGACCAGAAGAAAGAAGTTAAAAAAAACGCTACCGATATAGTAAACAATAAAGTCAAAGCCGGTGAAGTATCTGCTCCATCTGTTCCTGGTGTCGATTCAGAAGAACGAAAATTTGAGATTAGATCAAGTAAAACGGCATTTGGCGGACTAATTAGTCCATTTGTTTATTTGCCACATGAATATATTGATAAAAAATGGACACCACTTTTAAATCCATCAACATATTTAAAAAAGGTTAAAGATGAAGCAGGAAATACTCAATATAAGCTAGATGATACTAATCGTATGGGCTCTCATTTTGGTGATACAACTAATAGTAAAAATGTAGGCATTAGTCCCAATAAAAACGTTCCATCAAAAAATTATTTAGATCCTGATGATCCTGCAAACGCTACCGTCGTCAAAGAATTTGAGAAAGGAATTATTCCAGACGGAGAAATAAGGAAGGAATTCGAGCAGGGAGTTCGTAATTGTCTTACAGGAAATTGCGGTGGAGCGAACAGTGGTGTAAAAGATGCCATATTGAGAAATCCCAGCACATTTGAGGGGTTGGTCAATGATGTGATCATTGCAGCTTACAATCAATTAGGCGAACATTCACAAGTGTGGAGCGACCCTAAAACGTTTGCGATAGGCGTTGTGACCAATTATTTACAGGGTGCAGTGCATGATATGGCCACAAGAAGACTACGTGGAATACATGTACACGGCTTTACTTCACACGATCCATCTCAAAAAGGATACACTCCGGATGATAGAAGAAGACGAGGGGGCAGAATCCATTCTGTGAACCATAGGGATGCTATGAACAAAGCTCAAAAAGAATACGAGGCGGCGTTGAAAGCAGCGACACAGCAAAGTGGGACAGAAGGATTAAAAGATATTATTACTGCGGGAGAGGGAGCGTATGCTAATTTTTTTGATGCAGTCAAAGAAACACTAATAAAAACCCTCGGTGTAAACCAGACAAGAGCAGACTTATTAGTTAAAAATTGGATAAAGCAAGGGATCCATCCAGTTGATGTTGCTACCATTGTTAATGGTATGAAGCCTGAGAACGGCAACCCGATTAGCGGCGAGGGCGACAGCGGCGACTCTTCGCCTACGATTTTGCCACCTGCAAGGTTACCAATTTCAAAGCCTACGGCAACCTCCGTCAGAAACCCATTACTTGGGCGTGTTAAAAAAATAATTGGTGATTCGCCTACTGTTGATAACCCCCAAATAGACTGGAAAATTTTATCTGGTCTTACTTTTTTTGAACGTGTAGAAATACTAAAAAGAATAAGAAGAAGTTAAGTCTCAATTATTTTTTTGTATCATCTTTTTTTGAATTTCTTGTGCTTGTTTTGCAAAAATAGCCATTGCATCTGGATCCACGTACAAAGATTTTCCAGAAGCAGGATCAATAGGCAGTATATTAGCCTGTCTTTCTACTGGGGCACTTTTTATTTCTTTTAATATTTCTTCGTATTTTGGATCGTTTTGTTCTATTACTTGCTCTTGGAAAACACCTACTATATGTGGCCAGCTATAAAAATTTTTGCAACCTGTTATAGGATGCCTAGAAAAAACTCCATCTTCGTCTATGCTTTCAATTATACCTAAGAAAAAATCTGGAAATTGAACATCTGTAAAGTTTGGCTTACAAACAGAAGTCGTTAAAATTGTACAAACATGCCCAACGAACTCTTGCATTCTTTTAATTGTTGTGCTTTTCATTTTTTTTCCTTTAATTCCAAATGTCGCTATACCCAAAAAAATCACAAACAGTACCGGTTGGTGCCGAATAGTCCAAAGCTTTTTGATTTTTAATTATGTAGTGATATAATAATTCCGAATTATTTCTTATTAAAAATTCATTCCAATCATTATATCCTTTTGGAGGAACAACAAACATAATTTTGTCAGATCCTCCTCTTTTTGCACTTTCTATGGAGCTTACGATAGAACTCATTTTGATAGTACCAGCACTTCCAGCTTTATCTCTATCGAGACATATAACAACTTTATATTCTGCTAGCAACATAGCTTGTTTCTTGCCCATATTTTTACCGCCGCATGCAACAGCATTTAGTTCAGATTGGTGTAGGCTTTTTGCATTAAATTCACCCTCGCATATATAAACAAACTCTCCAGCTTTTGGCCATTTTCCAGCCATATAGACAACATCTTCTTTTCCTACACCAACTGATTTTGGTGGACCCAAATACTTACATTTTGAGTTTCCCAAAGCCCTGCCATTCCAATATACTAAATTTTCATTTTTGTCATAATAAGGAATTATTATCCTATTTTTATAACGATCCCCAGTACAAATATACAATCCGTCTATGATTATTTTTCTTTGTACAAGATATTCTTCTGCTTTTTTTCGCCACCAATTATTTGTTCCAAGGTCAGATATTAAATGACATTCTTGAGGTAGGGTTAAAGAACCTTTTATTTCTTTTTCTACTTCTTTTTCTTGTGAAAGTAATTCTTCTAATTTTCTTTCAAGTTCTCTAATAGGCGTTCTGCCTTTTAGAATATCTAATGCACTATCTCTGTCGCATTTGTCTACTATTTGAACTAATTTGACTAAACTTCCTTTTTTATCTGTTTTAAAACAATGGAAAACACCATTGTTGTGTCTTTTTTTACCTCCTCTTGGATTGCACCAAAGATGGTGACCTGTATCGTCTGGTTCGAATATTGTATTGATTCTTATTTCGCTACCTTTAACCAGAACGTTATCCTCTCCAAATTTGGATATTGCCCACTTCTCAAATTTTTTAAATTCAATTGACATTTGATATTGAGTGAATTTTTTGAGTCGATAGAATATAGCAGTTATTCATCTTCTCGGATATAGAGGTTTAAATTGTAATGGAAGAAAACTTAATTTGTGAGCACATATCAGTATCTAGACAACAAACATGGAATGAGTGCCAAGCACGTTATAAATATAGATATCATTTAAAAGTTGTTTCAGATGAGCCTGTGCAACCTTATTTTGTTTATGGAAAATTTGTGCATAAGGTAGCAGAAGTTTATGTGCAAGAGCAAGGGAAAAAAGATATTAAAGACATAGCAAAAGACTGTTTATCTGGGTCTATAGAAGTAGATAGCGGTAAAGGTAGAACAGTATTACAAAGTGAATATTTAAAACGTATTCCAGAGCATTTAAATAATATAAAAAAAATAAGCGACAAAATTGGCTATGATGGAAAATTAGAACATATTTTTCATTTTGATCTTAACCCTCCAAATAATCATTTTTTAACCGGTGTTATTGATCGTTTAATCATACGAGGCGACAAATTTTTTATTTTAGATTATAAAACAACAAAAAAAGGCAAGTGGAGAAAGAATCAAAACACAATACGGAACGACATACAGCTCAGGTGTTACGCAAGAGTTGTTCAATTAGAGTTTGGAGCAAAAGCAGAAAACATACGATGTGCATTATTTTATCTTGATGGAGCAGATCTTGTAGCAACTAAGTTCACAGAGGAATCGTTAGAATCGGCTCAGAAAGATCTTCATGATACCTACAAGCACATAACATCTACAGGCGTGGACAGTGTTTATGGAAGAGTTGGTGACCAATGCCGACGATGCGACTATAGGAAAATATGTAGTTGGTATAGTTTAACTTGAAAAAGCAAATGAATGGATTACGGCATTAAAATATAGTCTGGAGAATATTGCTGTTTAATTCCAGATCTATCTATTATTTTTATTGTTTTTGCTTGTGGTTCTAGTAGGAAACTATAGCCTTTTTGTTTTGCCCAAAAATTGTGTATATTATATAAAGACGTAAAATATCCTAGTCCGCTACCATCCACATATTCTGTTCCCCAACAAGTTCCTATATAATATCCATTATCATCAAAAAGACCCCCGCCAGATCTTCCTGGACGAGGACTATTATTTTCTGTAACAACATCGTTATTTACTTCTTTTATTTTTACAGAATAATGTGCAACTTCACCAGAATGGTCACATCCACAAGAATGAACGGATTTGATTTTGTACTTATAATCTATAGGTGCAATTGGAAAATAAGTTGGAATCCAATCAGGTGTAAATACTACTAGAGATGTGTCTTGTTTTTCAGAATATGTGTAAAAAAGCACATCAGCGGTATATGTGATTGGTGTTTTTAGTTTGTTTTCATTTTTATAAAATATAGTTATTTCGCATTTCATTTTTTTATTTTTACAAGATTCTTCTGACATTGTTCCTTTTTTCCACAAATGACCGCAAGATGCTACATATGCAAGATTTTTTTCTGGTTCATAATATATTATTGTGCCAGATCCTGAGGATTGCCCAACGCTTATTTTTACAGAAGGGGATAAAAATTTAACATATTCTTTTCCTCTTTGTTCCAATGGTGCATATCCAAATCGATCAGGCATAGCCCGAATGATTGGCATGTTGTCGAGAGGGTCTATTGTGAAGCCGAAGGGGGACAGGTCACGAGGGCTCTCTAATTGGTTCAATGTGATGCAAAAAGCCAAAAAAATAAAAATATATTTTTTCACGACCCTCCTAGTTGTAATTTATTGCTTCCTTGACTACATTATATATCCTATTGGAACCATAAAATGAATTTAACAATATCGCACTACATTTTTTTAAACAGAGAACAACGATATAGGTTATATGATGGAGATCTTATAGAAGTTGTAGGACACAATGTTCCATTTTTTAAAAAGAATAAAATAGAATCTGCAAAAGAGGTTTTTTGCCAGTATTATATTACTAGTCATAATTTACCGACAATGATTTTACGTTCTATAGATGGATATATTATTAATATATCAAAAAACTTAACAAAAATAACAGATGTAGACATTAAAAAAATTTTAGATGTAAAAGATGGTGGGTGCGAAGAAATTAGTTGTAAGCATATTGGAAAAACTCTTATAAATAAAAAAGCAGTTAGAACAAATCATTTCTTTGAAATAAAGACTATGGAGCTTTTATTGGATACAATTTCTTGTTAACTACGCACAGCCATTCATTGTATCTACCAATGAAAGCGACATACGCATATTTATTGTGTCCGAAGCGGATAAAGAAACAGTGCCCGATAGCTTTGCTGTTGCTAGAAGAACGCCACTAGATATATTTGAGGCAAGAAAAATATTACAAACAGGTCCCCAACCTGCATTAATTGCATAAAAAGATAAAATTCCGCTTGTAGCCTGATAAACACCATCGACTAATTGAACCGTAAACCCAGTAGTAGAGCTTGCGGCTTGTCGAGCATACCCATTAGACGCAGGCTCATCAGTTAATTCGGTAATAGTATCTGCTGTAGAAATAACAGTTCTGTTATCAAGTCCGATATAGTAGTTTGCTGGAGGATACGACCCAGTATTGTTAAAACAGCATTTTAGAAAAAACTCTTCTCCTTTTGTGTGTAGCATATTGTACACATTTTTTTCTTCCCATATTACTTTTGAGTCTCTAACGTGTTGTACTTCTATAATTTTCATTATACCATGCCATGGTTTTTTCATTTTTGCCTTTCAATTTTTTCTTTTTCTTCATCTATCATTTTTTCAATAGCTTGCATTGAGAACCTCTGTGTACCTATTTTTTTATTTTCTTTTCTTTTTTGATTTTTAAGTTCTCTTTTGTTTCTTTTTAATTCGACTTCATTTAATTTGTATAAAGCCATTTGTATATACTGCTTAACGATAATAAGAGAAAAGTCTTCTGGGAAGTTTTGTAATGCTTTTTCCAAGCTGTTTTTAATTGTATTTATATTGTTTTTCATTTTTTAAGATAATTTATCAGGGAATTACAATCTTTTTGTAGTATTTCTGGTATAGATTTATTAGGAATTTCATTGATTTCATTATTCTCAAATTTAAATTTTATTTGTTTTTTATGGGTACTTCCAATTGTAACAATAGCTTCTTCAGACAAATATGCTATATTCCCATATTCTGGAGTAGGGTACAGTGCTTCCACAAAAATATTGTGGTTGTGCCAGATTATATTCTTTACTGCTTTATCTATTTTTTCAGCTAATTCCTGTACTCTTTTTTTTGAATGGTAAGAATAATTACTAATAGCTTTATCTATCTCTATACAGTTAATTTCCTCTGCATACAAACTAGTTTCATACTCTAATAACATTGAGTTTATTTTTTCTGCTGCTGTATTTGAATTTTTATATGCCCAATCAAATAGTTTTTTTCTTTCTTGTGATATCTTTTTTACTAAATGTGTAGCAACTGCCATCTCCAACAAAATTGAATTTGGGTACTGAGATTCTTCTAACAAATTTGTTAATTCTAGTTCATTAATCGTATCGTTTTTAACAAATTTTATACGGTCTTTGCTTGGGTTCATTAGCAAGCCAGATAGTTCTTCTATCAAACTATTATTGTATTGTTCTATAGAAAATTCTGTTTTCTTATTTTCTTTAATTTCTATGTATTTTTTGTAAGACATTTTTTCTTTCTACCAATCAAATTCACGTAAAATGTTGTTGTTTTTTCTTTGTTCGTTCATTATTGGACTTGCCGAGTTGTCCATATCTGGTGCCAGTAGATCTATTTCCTCTTCCTCAAGGTCGTCTATAGACATTTCGTCTATTTCTTTTTTAATTTCTTCATAAACTTGCGATTTTATGCTAGCATTATCCTCTCTAGTTCTTTCTTCTAATCCTATTGGAACATCTCTAGCTATTGACTCTCTAACATATAATGCCATGCACATAGAAAGTATGGCATCATCATGTTTTCCTTTTTGTGCCTGTGCTTTTTTTGTTACGGCATTATATTCAAATGTTTGAAGTTCTGTAACGAACCTTATGCTATTTATCAAAATAGAATTATTTATAAGTCTGTTTTGCAAAGACTCTAGGAATAAAGCCCTATTTGTCTGACCGATTTTTATTCCAGGCTTTGTATTAGAAGTTATTTTGTCTGTATCATAATAAAGATTATCATAATATAGGGTGTGTTGTAAGTTGCTTATTACAGCACCGCCTGGTCCCATATGTTCTATTGCCAGCATAGCATTATTGTAAAAAGTTCCCACTTCGTTTAGAACCTGAGCAAATTCATGTGGAACAATTGTGTTAGAATAAAATTCGGCTACTTGTTCAAGCGACATAGTGTCTATTATTTCAAAACAAGAATTATCATTATTTTCTCCTTGTCCTTCAGCACAATCTACTCCAATTATGTATTCATGACCTTCAATTGGCTCTTTCCAGACCCACAAGGCTCCCCTTAAATGTTCATTTTCTAATTGAGCCATTCGACCTGTACGATTAGACCATTTTGAAAATAATTTTCTGCTCGGATGATTTTCTCTCGTTTGTTCTGTTAGATCAGTTATCACTTTTGTAGGAAAATATGTTTCTCCTGATCCTAAAAACTCTCTCATTACTTCTTGTAAGAATCCTTTTGGTCCAAGCTGTGCTTTTTGCTCAGCAACCCATTTTGGATCATTATAATCGGGATGCTCCCAGTAATCTAAGTCTATAACATGAAATTTGTTTCTATTTTCTTTTGCATCAACATATGTTTGCTCATACCAATTACCCAATCCATTAACAGTAGAAATTAAAGTGCATGATCCACCGGTAGACAGTACCGGCCACATAGCTTTCCAGTGCTTTTCCATATCGTCAATAAATGCGGCTTCGTCTACGATTAAAAATGTAACGGCTTTACCTCGTGCCGCCTCAGGAGAGTAAAACTTTATGGCGGAACCAGTGTCTGTAAACATTTTTAAATGATCGTTCCATTTTCCTTCTTTTTTTGGCTTTAACCAAATTGGAAAATGCTCGCAAGCCCTATCGATCATCATGCCAATGTCGGTTGCTTCTCTATCTGTTTTAGACAACAACATTATTTGTTGATCCATTTGAAACATACACCTCCATAGCCCCCACAAAAGAGTAACGGTGGTGAGTCCTCCCTGCCTAAACTTGCTAATTATGTTGAATCTATAAACCTCGTAATCCTTAATTACCTTTCTTTGGTACCCATATAAGACAAATGGAACAAGACCCTTCATTGGATGTAGAATCTTAATATATTTGTGGCAAAAATATGGAAAAGAATTACAACATTTTATAATTTCTTTTTGCCTTCTATCAGAGTCATACGCATCAACCTCTTCGGCTGATTCGCAGGGATCTATTTCAAGTTCGTATTTGTCAAATTCGTAATATTGAGGATCATACTGAAATTGTTTCTTTTTTTTATCAAAAATGCCGCCAGATTCATAAAAGTCTTTTAAATTTTTATGTGATTTTTTCCAGAATTTTTCTTTAGACATAATACTAACTTAGTTAATGTTTGCGAGAAACATATCTAGTAGACTTGACTCTCTGTTTAAATTATTATAATATATCTCAATCAATATAATTAAATTAAAAAGGAACGTTAAATGGGCGAAAAATCAATACAATTAGCAGATATGCTGGAGATACTTAATGGAGACTTAAGAAATGAATGGAAGCACTTAAGATTTTACCTATTCCATGCTAGTGCTGTAACAGGTCTTCATGCTACAGAGTATAAAGAGTTTTTTCTTGAAGAAGCAGCAGGCGAAATGGTGCATGTAACGCAGTTTTCTGACTTAATCATAGGATTAGGGGGAACCGCAACAGATAAGTCTAATGACTTTTTAAAGTTTAAAAAGCCAAAAGAAATATTAGAATATGCTTACGAAATGGAAAAAGAAGTTGTTTCAAATTATTCTGAGCGAATAAAACACGCCCAAATATTGGGTGGCGTCGACGGGCAATGGTTAGAAATTTTCCTAGAAACACAAATACAAAAGAGTCGAGAAGATGTAGACCATTATAAACAAATAATTCAAGAATAGAGGAGATCCAAATTCCTATTGAAAACGAAGTTAAGTTTGTATTGCTTGAAACAATAGAGTCCGAGCAATCAATAGCAGAACAAGCAGAACAAAAACTTCATATAGAACAAAAATACCTTACTATAGAAAAAGGAATATCTGTTCGTATAAGACGCACAATAAATAATAGTATTTCTTCATATTCTATGACAGTTAAGAAAAATGTTTCAGGGCAATGCATAGAAATTGAATGTTTAATATCCAAAGATGACTTTGATAAATTGTGGACCACGGGACACAATAAAGTCACCAAAATAAGGTACCTATACAAAGGTTGGGATATTGATTTTTTTAAACGCCATAATGGTAAAAATTATATCGCAATTGCAGAAATTGAGATGTTACCATTACAAAAGGCTCCTAAATTCATTCCAATTATAATAAAAAGAAATATAATCCATAATGTTGATATTAATGATAATCGTTTTTCCAACAAAAAGTTAGGAAATATAAAATATGCCAACCAACTTCTTAAAAAAATTAAAAAAATAATAAAGATTTGACCCAGAAATTTAATTGTGTTATAATAAAAAGGTGTCAAATAACAAAAGAATTAAGGAGTTAAAATGAAGTACAATTTAGTAGAAAACTATCCGGTTGCAAGATTTTGGTATAAAGGAACTCACACGCACCCAGTTCGTAGAACTGTACTCGTTACAGAGTCTACAAAAACGCATTTGAGTGGATACGAACTTAGAGATGGAAATATTGTAAGACAGACAATAAACGCACCTGTAAAAACATACATAAGAAAGAAAATTGCAAAAGGAAGAAATTTGAGAGCAAGGCAAAAGAGCGTAATCAATCTTTCTAAAACTACTTTAGTGAGAAAAAGCCTCATGAGTCTCATAGAATCTGGAATTTAGAAAATTTTTTACAAATTGTACACTATATTAAGATTAAGAACGAACGTAATATCCGCTCCTACTGATTTTAGACAATCATAAGATTGCATTTAGTGGGAGAGGAAACTCACCCGCATTTAGCGTGTGTGTAGCTCAACGTCCACGAATTAGAAAAGGGTAAAAAAAATGAATAATGTTGAAAAATGGACACTTGATGACGGAAGACGAGCTGAAAAAACAACCACAGAAAAACAAGTTAATGAGTTAGAGTTTGAGAGAGTTATAGAAATTAGTGTAGAAGAAGAGCGAACATTAAATTTGCAAAAAAGAATAACAGAAAAAACTCGACCATTTGTTTATGAAAGAACAATAGAAACAATTAACGCAACTGGTGAAGTCGTTGACAAAGTGGTTGAGTCTATTGATCCTGAAGTTAACCTTAAATTAGTACAATTGAATAATGATAGTTATGTTACAAAAAACGAAATGATTGAAACAATTGTAGAAGCTATAAAGTCTTCAAAAGATTTGCCTGTTAGTGCATGTCAAATTAATACGAGAGGTGCCGCAGAAGAAATATCAAATTTAAAAGTAGTTGGCTATTCTGTTAAGGATATTGTTTTAACGCTTGTTATTGTATTACAGGTTGCATTCTTAGCCTATTTGCTTGTTACTAAACCCAACTAAAATAAGGAACCCAAATGTCTTTTTACCAAAATGTATTTAATCAAGAGTTCAAAGGAAATTGGGTTCTGTCAGATAGACAATATTCTCTTACTTTTACGTGCCCTGCAAATAGAAACTCCTCAGAGTATCAGTATGCATATACAAACGGACCTTGGGACTTAACAAATGGTAAAGATCATTTATTATTAAACTATGCATGGGATGTTGATTTTAAGAACTACGCAGTATTAGATGTAGATCTTCTACCAGCCGGAGCATTAGCTCCAGCTTTAGATACTGCTGTTACCGCATACGAAGTAGTAGCAATTTTAAATGCAAACGCAACATTTTCGGATATGTTCGTTGCAGAAACATCTGTTGATCGGTCTAATCCAAGCTTAATAACCGTTATAATAAAATCGAAAACTGGAAGAGCAAAGAAAGATATTAAGCTATGGATAAGCAATAGCGGGTCAGAAAGATCCATGAAATTCAATAAGTATGCAGGTGTTGCAGAACTACCAACTTATTTTGATAGGCACACAATCAGCAGTAGATTCAGTTTTTCTGATTCTGCTGGTGCTCTCATACTGCTTGACAACACGGATGGTGCGGAAGACGAAGACGTTATAACACTTGCGGGATTCGATCCAGCTAATCCTCTAGAAGATTGGGCGTTGCTTCGAGGAAGAGCATCTGGACTTTTTTCCTTTAAAAAGCAAACAGTAGACGGGGCAAGTAGGATTACGGAGATAATTGAGTATCCAGCAGGAGCAGCGGCTGGTGATTTTGCTAGAAAAACATTAATGACTTACACAGGTGATCAGACGGCTCCAGATGAGATTCTGCAAATTCCTTATGTATTAGCAGATGGTGATTTGATAGAGCCTTAATAGCTAATTAGTTAATTATAGTTGCCTTAATTTAACTTCAATTATAGTAGAATCTTTTAGTATTTTTTCTGCGTTATTTACTGCTATTATTTTTGCTTCTTCTTTTGTTAAAGCAAATATAGAAAAAATATTTTTGTATTCTATACCAAGACCTCTATCATATCTAACAATTGCTTGCCATTCTTTCTGGCGATTCACAAGCAACCATCCGGCAGCGGCAGCATCATCAAAACTTTTGTATTCCAATTTATTTTGGAAAGAATCATTCGTTTGTGTTGAAATTTTTTCTAAAATGAATTTACCATGCATATTTGCATAAATTATAATTCCATTTAAAGAAAACACTTCTTGTTGATTGACTAAATCCCCCATTTTTTTCTCAAATTTTCTAATATTGTGTTTTTCTGTTTTTCTTTTTTATTTATATTTTCTTTTTTATCTCTTATTTTAACTTCTTTGTCAATGCCTTTTGCAATATTATAAAAATATTCTATTTTTTCTTGCCACTTTTCTTGTGGAGCATAGTTTTCTAATTCTCCAGATACCTCCTTATAAACTACATTGCTTTCGTTTGTTACTATTATTTCTCTTAAATGGAATCTAACAAGAATAGAGATATTTGATCCACGTGATAATCCATCAAAGTGTAAACCAATTTCTTGCGTTTGTTCCATATCATCCATTGTGTGTATGGTTTCTTCTGTTTCCTGAAACTCATATGGATCTGCAAACTCGGTGCAGTCGGAGTACAGTCCTCCTTGCCTTATGATGGGGAACCCAAGTCTTTTTGCAATTAAGCAAAATTTACCACCAAGACCCATATAGCCATTTTTCATTGCTTCTAATGTTCTTGCCTCTTGAACTCTTTGATAAGGATCCATTTTAATTTCCGTTAATTGTTAAATTTTGATATAAAAGTCATATATATATATGTACATCTACAAAACAAAAGGAGTTGTTATGTTGAGTTTCTTAAATAAATTTTATAATATTTTGACTTTAAGACAAGAGTCAATCCATGGAGAACCGTTATTTTTTCATAATGGAACAAATAGCACAAGATTCTATCTTAATGATCCAACCACGCCACAATTAATTAATGAGCAAGATGCTACGTTTAAAACAGCTTTACCAATTAGTTCTTTAAACGATAAAGGCGGAGGATTTGAATTAGGAAGCCTTCAACAACAAGCCAGTGCGTGCAGTATAATGATAAACAATATATTGTCGTACATGATGGTTGCATATAAAACATCTGGGCCATTAAAAACGATATCAAAATGGGCAGCAACAAACAACTTGGCGATTAAATCCAGAGCTGGAGTCGATATAAACGCTTATTATGATAGAAAATCATTAAAATTCTTTTATTTTAAAGATACTGTTAAAAATAAAACTGTTTACGCTTGCGACTCTAACTCTGTCGTCTCACACGAATTCGGACATGCTTTTTTAGACATAATGCGCCCAGACTTTTGGTCAACACAAGCCCCAGAAATATGGGCATATCACGAAGCATTCGGAGACATTACAGCATTAATAGCATCGCTTCAATACGATTCTTTAATTAACTGTGCCCTAGAAGAAACAAAAGGCAATATGATGCAGTCTAATGTTATTTCAAGACTGGCTTCAGAAATGGGAATAGGACTTAACAATGTGTCCAGAGATAAAGATCCTGGACGTAACTGCCTTAGAGATCTTTCTACTGTATTTGTTTATCAAACACCAGAAAGCCTGCCTAAATCTGGTCCAGAAAGTATGCTTATTAATGAATGCCATAGTTTTAGTCGAGTTTTTAGCGGTGCATTTTATGAGATTTTAATACTGATCAATAAACATCATATAGCTTTAGGAAGATCGCCATTAGATGCTATGAAAATTTCAAGAGACGTTATGGCAAGATATCTATTAAAAGCAACAGCAGCAGTTCCTGTAACAGTAAGACTATTTGATGCTTTATCCAGACAAATACTACAAGTAGATCAAAGCGAAGGTGGTAAATATCAGGATATAATAAAAGATGTTTTTACAAGACGCAAAATTTTAATTCAAAGAATTTTAATGCTAGATAATGCAAATATTGATTCTGTAAAAAAAACCATTTCAGATAATCCATATGAATTGCACCTTTTGAACAAAAATAAGCTTTTAAGAACAATTTCTAAAAAAACAATAAATTTATCTAAAATGGATAAAAAAATATCTATTTTAAGTAATAACCCTTTATTAAAATTAGACATAGATGTTCCAAGTGAAACAGGTTACTATTTTGATGAAAATAATATGCTTTTTGATGTAGTAGAAACAACGAACGAGGAGATGATTACTGCTGCATATGACTGTTTAGAGTTTTTAGACAAAAAGCACTTGGTCGGAAGCCATGGTAATGCTTTATTTGAAATCAAACACGGTAAGCTCATAAGAAAACAAATTGTGTGCAGATGTGGAGGTGCATAATGTGTAAATGCTTGCCAAATTACTGCGACCCCTCGGCACCAGAATACCAAAAACCATGGAAACCAGCCAATAATTCCAGTTGTAGTGGGGCAGCATGCCTTCCAAGGAGTTGTGACTGCTCTCAAACAGTTAATATTCAAACAGAGAAAAAAGGTTGTTTTTTGACTGTAAAAAATTGTTTTAAAAATACATATCAAGTTGGTCAGAAGATAAGTAGGAAAAGTTGCTAAAATATAAATATATAAACCATAAATTTTTTTCACCTTTTTAATACATAGTTACATTCTAATTAGCGTTATAAAAAAAATAAGAGAGGAATTCAATGAAGAAACTTGTACTTTTAAAAGAAAAATCACCTAGCTGCCATTTGATAAATTATTTTTTTGTATCCGTTACTTGCGAACTCGATACCGTTGTGAATCATGAATTTATAGGTTCGAATGAATCATGCAGCTATGACGATTATGACGACGATGAAGATGAAGATTACGATGATGACGATGATGATGATGAAGATGATGACGAGGACGATAGTGACGATGGTTACAATGACTACAAATATGAAAAGTATGATGATGATGATGATGATTACGAAGATGATGATGAGGATGATGATGAGGACGAGAACGATGATGAGGACGATGAGGACGAGGATGAGGATGAAGACGACGATGAGGATGAAGACGACGATGAAGATGATGATTGGTCCATAGATGGATAATTGATATGTAATATATAATATTTGTACTTACACGATGTAAGTATTGTTTGAAACAAGGAGGTTTATGGTCAAAGTAATTTGTTTTTTTACACTTCTATGCTTTTTAAGCTTTTCTTATAAAATAAATTCAGATTTTGGTAGCGAAAAACAAGAGCTAACAGAAAATGAAGATGAACTTAAGAATGTTATGGTGCCTATCCAAATGCAAGATAGGGTCTATAATAAAACCGGTGTGCAATGTGTGTGGGCGTCTATTGAATGTGTAGGACGATATGCAGAGGAGCCAAAATTAATTGGGCTTACTAAAGATAAAGAATGTCAGAGCTATGCAAGTCCATCATCACTCTCAGCTAAACTGAAGAAATTAAATGTAAGATATGAACAGACAACAAGCCGTAATGATCGTAGTCTTATAATTAAATCCGTTGTTAAAGAAAGACGAGGTTGCCTGTTCGCAGTTCCAGGACATGCTATGACATTAGTGCATTATGATGCAATAAAAGGAGTAGTTAAGTATATCAACAACAGCGACAGAAGCTTACAAATTAGAACATGGACTATGAAAGAATTTGAACAAAGATGGGACGGATGGATTTGTGCAATATATGCTGATAATGATATTATTCCCAAAAAATACACTATAATGTATCCAATATCAATAATCGATAGAAGTGCAATACAAGGCGATTACGATAAGAGCTACATATTGATGCCACGCCAGCTAAACTGAATGATTGTCCAAATTAACAGGCTTCGGAAAAGCTTTTTTTGGAGAAGCGTTTGTTTTTGGCAATCGAACATGTGGCGGTGGATTTTTTTTTGTTATAGGCAAATCATCCTTATATGTTGGGAAAGCTCCTATAACTTCACCAGGCTTTTCATCGTCCACTCCAGAAACATTGCCGACAGACCCACCATAATTTTCTAACCATTTTTTAAAATAAAACATATAGCACCTAAAAATATTTAATTATAATGTATATATATTAAGTAATGGAATTCTATTGTTCGACAAGGAGGATTATGAAAAAAATAGTCAATATATTGATTTTAGTTAATTTGTTAAGTGCTGGTTATTTAATCTGTTCTATTTATGAAGAAAACTTTTTAAATAAGCAAGAAGATAATTCAAAAAATTATGGTATAGAAAGCAATTACTATAATTATCAAAAAAGCATTCTGCATTTTAGTTGCGAATAATATTAATTCAAAAAACCAGTAGAAAAAATATTTTTTTGTTGGCTTAAAAAGTAATTATACCTTTCGTAACAATCATCAGCTTCTTTCATAACGTTTAATGAAATACAATCTTTTTCTTTGTTAAAAGTTATTGGAGATAAAAGCTCTTTTTTAAAATTTATTTTCTCTTTTAAATCAAAAATGTCTTCAATTAAAGACATGCCTTTTTCCTTATATAAATCATCAAAAGTTAAAAGAATAGAATTTGGTGCTATTTTTGCAACCTCACATATTCTTCTAAGCCTATATTCATAATAACGAGCAGCAAATATCTCGTTTATATTTTCTTTTATAACCATAAAATTTAAAACATCTTGTGGTCTTCTTATAATGTTTATCAAGAAAAACTTAGAATAATCTAGTTTTGTTGAAAGTTGATGGTTTTTTAGTATTTCATCAATATAAACTGCCGACTTATTTTTCTTTTTATGCAACTGCTTTGTAAGGCTAAGAAGATCTATATTGGTTAAATAATTGTTTTCTGTCCTATATCTTTTATAACCTTGAATATTACCAATATCGCATAAGGATTCATACAAAGCAGAGCTGCCTGAATAGAAATGGCTGTTTAATATGATTATTTTTTTCATATATGTCCGACAAAATTAAAGATTGACATACTATAATAGTAATAAAACAAAAAGTCTGTTTACTTTGTAGAAAAGAGAAGAACAATGCCCATATGGAGTGATTTTTTTAAACTGTTCACGTACGCCGGTGAGCAGGATCCTTTGTCAAAACAAAAGGATAACAATCAATTTCAAGGAGCTGGAATTGCACAACCGGATGCTATGGGCGTCGATTTCGCTGGAAGCGGTCCCAATTCGGGCACAGCCGGATTGCGTCAAACGAATGATATGATCGATACGACCACTCTCACAAATCGGTCGATGAGATACAAAGAATACGAAAGACTAAGAAACGTACCAGAAATAGAAATGGCTATGACAGTGTTCTCTGATGAGGCATGTGTCGTTGGAGACACAAAAGTAGCTACTCCTTTTGGAATGATTAGTATAAAAGAACTAGCAGAGGAAAAAGGTAAAGAAAGATTCTTGGTTTATTGCTATGATTTTGAAAGTAAAGACTACTCATTAGGATGGGCTTTTTCTCCAAGATTAGTAAAAGAAGAAAAAACACTAACACTTGTGCTAGACAATGGCACTACTTTAACATGCACCGAAGATCATAAAATATTGAAAAGAGATGGAACTTGGGCAGAAGCTGGCGAATTAAAACTATTTGAAGAGTTAATGCCCTTTTATAGAAAGCCAGCAAATTTTAGATTAACTAAAATAAGACAAAAACAATACCCAAGATTGTTTACTTTTTCTCATGGATGGATTCACGAAAGAAAATTTATAGACGATTGGAAATCAGGTAATAAAAAATCAGATTATAAAAGCGAAGTTGTAAGCAAAGCAATGAGAATGATCGGAGCAGGCATATCTGTTCGAAAAATAGTAGCAGAAATAAAAAAAGATTGGCTTACCATAGAAAGTTGGATAAAAGCACAAGGCTTTTCACACCAAGAAACAAAGAATTTATTCAAATTAGAAGATAGAAGAAAAATTGTAGGAATACATCAAAATGAAGACCCGCAACCTGTTTATGATCTTTCTGTAGAAAATCACAAATGCTTTGCAACAGATAGCTTAATAATTCACAATTGCCAAAAAGATGAAACAGGAAATATCCTGAAAGTTGTTGCAAATAATGAAGAAGTTAAAAAAGAAATAGAATTTCTAATGCTTCATCGAAAAATGCTGAACATAAACAGAAACGGATGGGGATGGTTTAAGAGCTTGTGTATATCAGGAGATTTATTTCTAGAAATAATTATCAATCCTGATAGCCCAAAAGATGGAATATACAAAACTGTACCGCTACCGCCCGACACAATGTACAAAATAGAAACAGTTAAAGGAAAGGTAATAGAATACCAACAGTCAAAAGAAGGACCAGACTATCAGGCTATAGTAAGAGGATCAGCGGATGGATTCAATGACACAGAACTAAACAACACAACAGCAATACGATTTGCTACAAATCAAATCGTACATTTTAAAATAGGAGATGATAGAAAAACATTTTATCCATACGGACAGTCTTTAGTAGAACCAGCAAGAGGTCCAGCACATAACCTCAGAATGCTAGAAGATGCTATGGTAATTTATAGGCTCACCCGCGCCCCTGAGAGGCGTGTTTTTTACATAGATGTAGGGCAATTACCTCCATTCAAAGCAGAAGCTTTCCTAGAAAGAGTAAAAGATCAATTCCGCAAAAGAAAAGTAACAAGCAATAGAGGAAATAGTGCAGGAGCTAATCAAGTAGACGAAAGATGGCAACCTCCTGCACAAGATGAAGATTATTGGTTGCCAACGAGACCAAATAGCAACACTAGAATTGAAACTCTTCCAGGTGCTGAAAACTTAGGAGAAATTGACGATGCTATATATTTTAGAAATAAATTACTTACTTCACTTAACTTTCCTAAAAATTATTTTAATAACGAAGATCCTACTGCAACAAGAATAACTTTGTCTTCGCAAGATGTAAAATTTGCACGAATGATAGAAAGATTACAAAGCAATTTTGAAGACGGACTTTTAGCAATAGCTGAAACGCATTTACATCTAAGAGGTTTTCCTGAATCATCTTATCAAGATATTAGAATAAAAATGACGCCACCATCCGATTGGAGAGAACTCTCTCGATCAGAAGTCATTACCGCTCGATACGGAAATGCAGCAAATCTAAAAAGCTCACTTCTTATGTCAGATTATGACATAATAAATAAAATACTAAAGTATGGGGAAAACGAAACAGAAGAAATGATTGCAAGATTAAAAATACAAAAACTTGAAGATCTTAAACTTCAAGTTATGGCTCAAAATCCACAGCTTCTAGGCGTGGGAATACCAGGACAAGAAGAATCTTCAACAGAACTAGGCACAGATCCAAGTGGACCGAATCCCATGATATCGCCAGAAGGACAACCAGAAGGACAACCCGAGGGACAACCCGAAGGACAACCTGATGAACAATCCGACGAACCACAAGGACCAGAAAAAGAGCAAACACCAGAACCAATTAATTTAGAAGAACCATCAAAAGACGATATAAAGAAATATGATCTAGAATTACAAGGATACGAAGCAGAACAAGACCTTGAAGATATAGATTATAGCGTCGGGGACAACGGATGATAAAAATTTTTCCTAGAATAGCAATGAAAAATAGGAAAATGATAGAACAATCATCTTTAGTGGGATGCTATTCATGTTGCAAAATATTTGATTCAAAAGACGTAAAAGAATACACAGACCGTAATGAAACGGCATTATGCCCGCATTGCAACGTCGATTGCTTGGTCGGAAATCAATGCGGATTCGTTCTAGAAGAAAGTATATTAATAAAAGCACGCCAATACTGGTTTAATAATTGTTAACTGCTGGGTTGGCATTAGGATCCTTAGAAACATCACCTAAACCTTGTGTAATCATTCCGCTAACACGCTTGCCACCACGAGTTACGCCAGTTCTTAAGTCTGATAGTGACTCAAAGTCATGTTGCTTTAGTATTGCTTCAACTGTATCTCTTACCTCTGGAATACTATTGCTTTGAGCTTTAAGCCACGATATAGCAGCACCCGGCCTTTCGCCAAGTATTAACTCAAAAGCCTCTATTGCAGCACTTAAAGCAGCTTGTGTTCTTGCATCTAATCCAATGCTTCCCGCTCCTCCAAGCATCTCTTTGCCCATGTTCATGGCACTTATTTCTTGTAGTTTTACGTAATCTATAAATTTTTTCAATGTATTACTCTCCTAATTTTTAGCTTAGATGTATATCTATGTATTAGTCACTAATAAAAAATTATTATATAAAAAAATATTTTATTTGTTAAAAATTTGCATTGAATATATATATAACTCATTCGGATCAAACAATACAGGGAGTCAATTGACCTATGAAAAGAAAACTAATTAGTTTCGATGTCTTCAAGAATCTTGAAGAACAGTCACTTACAAACGCTCAGAGAGAATTGGTTGAGGCTCAAGATGTTTTGGCCGAAGCACTAGGCGTAGAAAGCATCAAACTGTTTACCTTCGGAGAATCCGAAGTAACATATGAAGTACAAGATGGTACTTACATTCATGCAACATATACCATAAAAGATAATAGCATCATATTAGAAAATATAGAGCAACTTGTTGTTGACGAAGAAGGCGAAAGAAAGAATACAAGAGAAATCATCTCGCAAATGGTGGAATCTATTATAAGCAATGATGAAAACAAAGCCAATCAAAAGTTTGAGCAGTACATAAATACACCCGCTGTTAAAAGAAGCCTAAACGAAGCAGCGTTCAAAGTTACAACATCAAGACCAACCGGTAAACGTTCTGAACTATGGCACAAGCGCCAGTCACGCTCAACGGTTGCTAAAAGAACCAGAGCTAGGAAAATGACACTTTCCAGAATGTCACCTTCACAGAAGAAGCAACTCGCCAGAGCAAGAGCTATTGCGAAAAGAAAGTTGGGCGGCACGACAAACAGCAGAGCACGTGTTTATGCAAGGAAAATCAAGAAAAGTCATATGAAAGAATGGAACACAATAATTGAAAATGTAACTAATTATATTAATTACAAACAATTCGGTTCTGTTATGACTGAGTCCTTCGTAAAACATGATAAAAATGGAGAAATATCATCGCTATCAGTGCCAACAACCTCTAAAAGAAATGAAGGAAAGATTCTTTCTTTTAATTGGGACACAATGGATCACGAAGTAAAGTGCATGCGTAGCAAAATGAAGAATATAAAAGAAGATCAGAATTTTATCAAAGCTATGGCAGATCTAAAAAGATATAACAACATATCAGACAACACTTCGCTAGAAAGTACATTGGAAGCTATTGTAACTCGTTGGCCTGAAATGATCTATATGACAGAGTCGGAACTAGCTACACAAATTTCAAAGGCACTAGAATCAGCAAATATTAAAAACTTTGATGATAAAACTTGCTTGTTTATGGCAGAAGCTGTGCTGCGAACTGCACACAATGCATATGCAGACAGAGTTAAAAATATAAGCAAATTAGCCGGAGAAACAAAAGATGTAACAAGCGAATGCAAAGATTGCGAAGATGCTTATAATGACTTTAAAAATGTTGTAGAACAGTTTTATGTCAAATTAGACGAATCAGAAGAAAAAGAACTAAAGGTTTTTGAAGACCTGTTTAACGCTTTGAGAGAAGTACATGCTTTTGCTGTAGAAGCCGAAGACAAAGAAGAACTAGAAGAGATTGAAGGTCTTCTCGAAAGATGCGTTTCTGTACTTAAAAAAGAAAGCGAAATCGATCTTGAACTCGCAGAAGAAATGACAGACTATTTGGCATATTTCTCTGAGGCAAATGTCGATGGAGCATCACAGGATTGGGATGTCGAAGAGAAACCTCATCATTCCGTATCAGGAAATCATCCTTATGTTGATAAACTTGCAAAATCAGATGCTGTAGCAAGTTTGTACAACGGTGACTGGAAAAGCCCAGCACCTGTGAGTGATGGAAAAAGTCACCATGGTAATCTTGATGATGAAATGAAAAATGATGGATGGAGCAATTGTGGAGGCGATGACACATGGCCAACACTAGATAATCCATATGTTCCTAAATCCGATACATATAAAATGAAAGAAAAGTCTGTTGTTGATGATGGTGATGAACTCGCTCAGAATCAATCAAATGACACATGGCCAAATTTGAGTAATCCTTATGCTAAAGTAGGAAAAAATACACCCAAAGACGTAGAGTAATTTATAAAAAAAAGGAGTACGTTAATGGAACAAAAACAAACACTTTTCGTAGATTGCTGCTGCAATTCTGGCTTTACTCTGGACTTAAATGAGTCCACTGAAAAAGGCACAACCGTTTTTAAAGGTAAATTCCAAGAAGCAGAGGCTGTTAATAAAAACAAAAGAATATACCCATATGCTGTATTAGATGAAAATGTTAAAAAACTAATACCAATAATCGAAGCAAGAGGACTTGTAGGTGAATTAGACCACCCAGCAGATAGTATTATTCATTTTGAAAAATGTTCCCACATAATTACTAAGCTATGGTGGGAAGGTAATAGCCTCATGGGACAAGGAGAGATACTGAACACACCACACGGTAGAATATTAAAAGGATTGCTAAATGATGGCGTTAGAATAGGAATCAGTAGCCGTGGGGTAGGGAATGGGAAAAATGATGATAATGGTATTTTAATAATTGGAGAAAGTTATAAACTCATCACGTTTGATGCTGTAGCTGATCCAAGTACATATTCTGCTTTTCAAGAAAAAGTAGTAGGGAAAAAAGAAAATTATGAAGCACATGCAAACAAAGATCTTCAATTAACAAAAAAAGCAGAAAAAATTGACTCGAGCTGCATACATAAAGTTAACAAAGAAGCACTCATTGCTTGCTTGGGCGGAATAATAGAACAAAAAACAGAAACATTAAAGCGAGGTTAGACTAATATGGAAAAGATTGTAGAAGCATTAAGAAAACTTTTGCCAGAAAATGAAATCAATGAGGTTTCATCCGCCGTTCAACAAATGTTGGAACAAGCAAAGCTTGATCTAGAAACAGAATTCAACGAGAAACTTGAAGAAGCGTATGGCGACCTATCCAGCGAAGTAGCCGAAGCAGAAAAAATTGCAGAAGCTGGATATGAAGAAGCATATGCAATTATTGCAGATCTTAGAAACAGATTAGAAATTCAAGGCGAAGAATATAAAGCCGCATTAGAAGAAGGATACGAAGAAGCATACGAAATGCTCACCCAAGAAAAGGGAAAGAATCAAACACTCGAAGTAGAAATGTACGAAGAGTATGACAAAAAGCTTTCCGAAATGAAAGAATATATCGTAGACAAAGTCGACCAGTTCCTACAGTTTAAAGGTCAAGAGATTTATGAACAAGCTAAACTTGAGATCGTAAATGATCCTCGTATGGCAGAACATAAAGTCGCTCTTAACAAAATTGTAGACATAACTGCAAACTACCTGTCTGACGATGACTTTGCTGCTGTATCTTCAAATAAAGTTGAAGAAGCAAATAAGAAGATAGAAGAAATGAAAGGACAGCTTCGAATCATGGAAGCCCGCAACATCAGAGTTTCAACAGAAAATACCAAGCTCAATGAAACCGTACGACACGCTCAAGAAGTAATCAACGAAAGCCGAAAAGCTGTCGTGGAAAGCAAAAAGGAAGCTGTCGTTAACGAACAGAAAGAAAGAACTGAAAAAGCAAAGAATGTAACGGGGAGAGGAAGAACAAGTGATGGTGAAGTCGTATCGGAATACGCATCACCCAATAATAATAATTCTGGTGCAGATCAATTATTGATCCTATCAGGATTGAAACAAGCTCAATAAATTTAACTCATATAAATTATAAGGAAAATATGAACGCAAATTCGCAATTTCTCAATGAAGCAAAAGAGTTAGAATCTCGCTGGGCGCAGACAGGTCTCCTCGAAGGCATTACAGACAGGTTCACTCGATCTGCTACAGCGGTTCTACTCGAAAATCAAAGGCTTATGAACGAAGCCAGCACCGACACAGGTGACGTTGCTCAGTTCAAACGAATCAGTATACCACTCGTTCGTCGTATCTATCCACAGCTTATCGCTAACAAAATTGTTAGCGTTCAGCCACTACTCGGACCAACAGGTCTAGTGTATTATCTCCGATTCCGATATGGTAGCAATAAGGGTGCAACTCGAGGTGCTGACAAGAACGGTTTCCCAACTGATGATGCAAACAGCTTGATGCAGTTGGCAGACGGTACTGCCAATTTAGATATTTTCTATAGCAGCCAGTTCGTTCAGAATGAAGTATCCAATACGGATACAGGCACCGGAACCACAGTTGTGTACACCGGAACTGAACACACTCCAATCCTAGCAGGAACCATCACTGGTACTGTTTATGATAATGCTACTGCAATTCAGACGTTTGTTGTATCAGCGGCTGGCGTTTTTACATTTACTGATATTGGTAGTCCAAATCCTAAAGCTCAATCTGCTGGATCAAGCGTTAACACAACAACGGGCGAACTAACAGTTGTGTGGACCGGTGTTGCAGGAGATAATCATCTTGTATTCAGCTATGAATACAATATGGAATGTAATCAGGATCTACCAGAAATCAACCTAGTTATTGAGTCAGAAGAAATTGCTGCAAAAACACGCAAGCTAAAAGCTGTGTGGAGCTATGAAGCTCAGCAAGATCTACGCTCACAGCACAATCTTGATGCTGAAGCTGAGTTGACTGCTGTTCTAGCTCAGGAAATTAACCTTGAAATCGACCGTGAAGTTCTAACCGATCTTCGTAACAATGCTGGTACCGTATCAGCTTGGGATTTCAATACCGCTCTTGGTGATACCATCAAAGAGAAGTATGAATCACTATATGTTAAGGTTGTCGAAATCAGCAACGTAATTCATCGTAAGACATTACGTGGTGGTGCCAATTGGCTCGTAACAAGCCCAGAAGTTGCCTCAATATTTGAGACGGCAACCGCCGGCTTCGCTCCAGCCCCAAGTGAGACGTTCACAAGCTCACTCGGTGTTCAGTATGTTGGTACTGTCAATAACAGATGGAGACTCTACAAGGATCCACTATTCCCAAGCAATCAGGTATTGATGGGATATAAGGGCGACAGCTACATGGACAGCGGATATTTCTACTGCCCATACGTGCCACTCACCCAGACTCCAGTGGTTCTTGACCCAGAATCCTTCTGCCCACGCAAGGGAATCTTGACTCGTTACGGAAAAAAATTATTAAGGGAAGGGGCAAAATTCTACGCCAGATTATCTATCGCTAATTTTGTGATATAGGCATGAATATTTGTTCGCTATAAAAACTAAACCTCGACTGGAAACAGTCGAGGTTTTTTTGTAGAATTTACTATACTAAATTAAACGTAAAAACCAAAAAAAGGACAAATAAAATGCCTAGTGGTGGATCCAATAAACTTTCTTATGAAGATGTCAAAATTATTTTTGAACAAAATGGACTTAAGTTATTGGAAAAAGACTATGTAAACAATAATACTCCTCTTGAGTGCATTTGTGTTTGTGGAAATAAAGTTAAACTACGTCTGTCTCATGTGAAAAAAGGCGAAAAATGTCAAAAATATTGTATGCCTAAAATTCTTTCTGATAAATTTAAAACTAAAGATGAAGAAATTAAAAAAGTATGTGATGAAAATGGTTGCAAACTTATAAAATCATGGATTCATAAAAAAAGAACTCGAATAAAATATATTTGTAAATGTGGAAATGATTGGGAAGCTTATCTTTGTAACTTTAGACGTTGTCCCAACTGTAAAAAGTGTGGAAATGCAAAAGTATCAGGAGAGAATTGTTATATGTACGATCCTGATAGAGATGCTGTTAAATTAAGAAAAAGATTCCGTAAAATGTGTGGTCAATATATTAAACGGTTTATGGATGCCACAGGACAATGTAAAACACGTCATACGCACGAATTATTAGGTTACACGCCACAGCAGTTGCAAGCACACATATTAAATCATCCTGACTATGAAGCTCTTAAAAATGAAGAGTGGCACGTTGACCACATTACGCCTATTCAAGCATTTTTAGATCATGATATATTAGACTTAAAGATAATTAATGCTTTAGATAATTTGAGACCAATGAAAGGATTTGAAAACTTATCAAAGGCAGACGAATATTCTAAGGAAGAATTTAAGAACAAATATAAAATAGATTTATTTTTTCAAGATAAACCATCCCTACTCAATTAAATCAAATCATTTATTTCTGCACCAACTCCTATTGATTCAATCATAAGCTGTGATACTATATAACGTTATGATAAAAGACCCCACAGAGTTCGAATTTTCTTCTAAAAAGCTAAAAATCGACTGTTCATGTGATTATTGTGGACTTCCATTTCAAAGAACTATATCTAATCTTGAAAGATCCCACAAACATATAAAAAAAGATTCTTGTGGCAAAAAAGAGTGTGTACAGAAGAAGAAAAAAGAAGTATTTAATTTGAAATATGGCTGTGATAATCCATTTCAATCACAAGAGATAAAACAGAAAATAGCAGATTCTAATCTGCAAAAATATGGTGTTGTTAATCCTACACAAAATGAAGAAATAAGAAAAAAACAAAAGAGTACATGTTTAGAAAAATATGGAGTTGAGAATCCTTTTCAGTCACAAGAAATAAAGGACAAAATAAAGAGGCAGAATATTAATTTGTATGGTGTTGAGAATAGTTTTCAAAGAAAAGAAGTTCAAGAAAAACAAAGGAATACCATACAGAGAAACTATAAAGTTAGTCATTATTCAAAGACTCAGGAATGTAGAAGTAAAGTAGTCGCCACCAACATAGAAAAATATGGCTCACCTTTTCCAAATCATAAATATGGCAAAACACAAGATGAAATAAAAGAATGGCTTAATAGTTTTGGGTTTAATTTTTCATCTGACTATGAAATCTTAGAAAATAAAGAAATAGACCTTTTAGATAAAGACAAGAAGGTGGGAATAGAATATTGTGGCTTATATTGGCACAACGATACATCACCAGAGCCTAGAGATCGTACGTATCATATTGGCAAGTATAAAAATTGTCTTAAGAAGGATGTACAGCTTTTAACTATATTTGAAGATGAGTGGAAATCGAGACAAGATCAGTGTAAGTCTCATATTAAGTCTATTTTGGGAATATACAATAATAAGGTTTTTGCTAGAAAGTGTAAGGTTGTAGAAATTTCAAAAGAAGAGGCGAGACGGTTTTTTGATTCTTATCATATACAGGGATCTAATAGTCTTGGATTGGTATTTTTTGGTTTATTTTTTCAAGATGAGTTGTGTGCTGTTATGAGTTTAGGAAGGCATACTAGAAAAACAGATATTTCTAAAAAAGAAATAACATTAGATCGTCTTTGTTTCAAGGACGGTTTTAATGTTGTTGGTGGAGCAAGTAAGTTGTTCTGTCAGTGTTTAGAGTGGGCAAAAATCCATGGATATAAAAAAGTAATTAGCTTCAGTGATAACAGGTGGAGTTTAGGTCGTGTATATGAAAAAATGGGATTTATTTTAGACGAAGAATATGGTGCAGACTATAGTTATGTAGAAATTAAAAATCCTAGAAAAAGACTGAGCAAGCAAAGTCAGAAGAAGTCAATTACTAATTGTCCTGCTGAATTAACTGAGCACACATGGGCGGTACAGAGGGGCTTGGCAAGAATTTATGATTGTGGCAAGAAAAGGTGGACGTTTAATGTTGGATAGATTATTCGTATCAGTTTAACTCCCAAACGACCATAGCAACATCTTGTTGAGTGGAGATAACTATCTTGGCATTTGGAAATTCTTGGGGAAAGTGTGTTGCGTATTTCATCCAAGAGAATTTTTTAAGAAAAACCCTACAAACTAATTTGTTGCATCGCTTCAGCATCTTTTCTACTAATTGCATTCCCTCCAGATTTATAACTCCATCTCCAATTATAGCATCAGCATATTCTTCAAATTCATTCCAATTTTTTTCGATTACTGGTTTCGATTGTTTTGTAGGATGCAATTCGACCATATAATCACAAAGTGGTTGCATGTCTTTAGTCATACCTAAAAGGCATACTGGGGAGCACCCTTTAACATACTTTTTATACAAACTAATTTCGTATTCGTTTGGACATAGGGGAGGGCTCAGATTATCCCAATACTCTGTATTTTTTTCTATTTCCATATAATTCAAATTTTATTTAGAATAGTCTTTGATTACAAATAGTAACAGCAGGAACCCAAGCACCAGATCGACCACTACAGGTTCCTAGTGCTTGTAAAATCCTGCTGCATCGTGGATAGAAGATCTTCCATTTTCTGCATGAGCATGTTGACTTTTTTAAACAGCTAAATCCAGTTGATCCGCATGGTTGCCCACAAGTCTCAACAATTACGGGTACGGTTGCGTTGATTGTATCTAAGAACTTTTGGGATAAGTCTGTGTACTCTTCTGTTGTAAAAAGAGTTCCATCTTTCTTAGAAACAGTTAAAGCATACAACTCTGTCTTACCGCTTATTCCTTCGACGGCATGGTCATCATATTCGGTTGATGTGTCATAGGAGTGAGTTATTCCTTCGCTAGTTCCGGGCACTATTATCAAGTGAGTAGGAGCGGTTTCATTATTCTCTGCTTCAACAGTTTTAACAAATACAGAGTATAGATTTCCTTTTGATGTTAATGAAAGAGCGTCCACGGCATAAGTGGTATCGCCATCTGCACCAATGTCTCCTGTTATAGAGAATTCATCAACATTTACGCTTGTAGCTACCAAAACAAACATTCCGGGATACATGTTTGTAAAGTAGCTGCTGCCAGCACCGAAGTAACTTGTCCCGTCTTCTACACTTCCGTCAGGATTACTAGGTATATAAGCATATCCCATTGAATCTTCGGGATTGTCAGCAACGTCATTTGTCATTTGCGTGTGTGTTGATGGAATGGATAGATCGCTATTTCCCTCGCCACCATCTATACTGCTATAAGGTTGTGTTAAATCAGTGTTATAATAATTAGCACCATCATACATATCAAAATTACTATCGCTGATTCCTGTTGTGCGAATCTTGAATGGACTACCGAAGCTTGCAACTCCTGATCCATTAAGTTTTGCATAATATCTCTTTGGTTGTATGAAATAGCCACCAACCCATATTTCACTAGATGAAACAATATAAATATCATAAATACAGTTGTAATAACTACTATTATCGATTCCTTGTTGGTAAGTATTTGAATTATCATTGTAGAAATCTGTTGGATTTCCAAAAGATGAGTCTAAACTACCATTAATGTTTAATCTGCATATGTAGTTTCTTGTACTTTCGTTGTATGAGTTAAAGTCGCCAACAACAATTAGCTTGTCGTCTGATTGAACTTTAATTTGGGAAACGTATGGATAATAAAAACCATCATCATTATCTGGGTTGCTATAATATTGAAGTCCCGCTCCTGTTTGGGAGAAGGTATTATCATAATTACCAATGGAATTTAATCTTGCAATAGAAATAGCAGCGTGAGAATCTACACCGCAAATGATAGTATCAAATACGCCTCCGATGATAATTTTATTATTGCTCTGCACTTCCACAGTTCTTAAAAAGCAGTCATAAGCTCCCGTTTGTATAACAGTGGGTGCTGTGAAACTTCCATCAGTTGTTCCGTTATCGTTTAGTTTGGCTATAAAACCTGTGTTGTTACTTTTTCCGCCTACTACAATAATTTTTGCTGATGAATCAATAGCAATATCATAAATAGCAGAAACATCAAAATTGCTTCCTAAAACATTGTTGGTAAATGTTTCATCTAGAGTACCGTCGCTGTTTAGTTTAATTAGTCTTGTATGGTCTGAGTCTACGCTATAATCAAATCTGCCGCAAACTAAGATTGAGTCGTCCGAAAGAACAACAACTTTATTTACAACATGGTCTGCACCACTATTAATTATGTTGTTTAGGTTGGTGTCAAAAGTTGAATCAAAAGTTCCATCTGCATTTAATCTTGCAAGTCCCCAGTTCTGTCCTGGCGTCAGATCAACCCAGCCAGCACCAGAATTATACTGCTGAATCACTCCACCGACTATAATTTTACCAGTTGATTGAATGCCTAGCGTGTAAACACTTAGGTCAAATTTGGTTTTTGTAAAGCTTTCATCCGTTACGTTTGAACTGCTTACTTTGGTGACATAGCTAAAACAACAGCCACCATCAAGTTGTATGTCTAAAAAACCTTCTCCTGCGAGAATCATGTCGCCACTAGTGTGTTTGGCTACAGCCATAACTTCTTGGCCATTACAGTCGCAGCCTAGGGTCGTAGATCTATCGTCTGTAAAGTAGAATAAATCATTTACTGTATTGGTGATTTGCTCATGGCTGGTGTTTAATTTGGATAGAACGTAATTAATATTTGTCAAACTGCCCTCCTTGAGTTAATCACATGTATCTTATATATATTTTGTGTATAAATTTTTTTTAAAAAATTTTACCAATTGAGTATTATAAAATATGTTTAATAGTAATAAAATTATTGAAAAAGTACAACTTCTTTTAGAAGTATTTGAAGATTCACAATGGAATCATGTTGTCAATTTCGATTATGTTTCTGATTTTAAAGTCATGACTAGGAGCGACCTTCAGACTTTGAAAATGAAAAGATATTTATGTTCTACTAGAACATCTGGATCTACTGGTGAGCCTATTACTATAGAAAAAACTATCCTTGATCATATTTGGTATGTTGCTACAAATATAAGAGAAATTAGATGGAGAAAGTGGGACGCAACAAAGAATATAGCTATAATAAAACCTGGTCATAAAAAACAAGATAAAAATTCTTGGGGCATTCCTAATATTATCAATAAAGAACAAGGCAAGTCATTTATAAATGGTTACGCCACTATAGCAGAACTTCAATGTTGGCTAGAAGAAAAAAACCCTCATTACCTGCATTGTGCTCCATCTATACTAACTCAACTAGACTTGTCTAAGATGCCTAATTTCATAGACCACAAAGGCACAGGAGAGGCCGGTGGTTCAATGTATTCTAGTGAAGAGTGTGGGACTATATCTATAAGATGTCCTGACAATTCTGATTTCCACCATGTTATGGAAAATCAAATAGTAGAGGTAGATTATGATGGCGGGATAATCATAACTACTACTACTAACCCTTACATTAAAAGATACAAGCATGGTGATCACATAGAACTTGGTGAGTGCACATGTGGTAGAAAACTACAGGCTATTAAGAAAATTAATGGAAGAATAAGAAACATGTTTATTCTTCCAAATGGCGATAAAAAATGGCCTCTTTTTGGTTCTAGAGATTATTATGAAGTATTCGGAATTAAAAGGTATAAGATAGTTCAGACTACTTTAAATGATTTAGAAGCTCAGATAATTTCGGAACCTTTAGGAGACAAAGAGGAAGCATTTATTAGGCTAATTAAAGATACATTAAATTCGCCAATAAACGTAAAAATCAAGTATGTAAATGAATTTCCAATGTATAAATTTGAAGAATTTGTTTCTTTGGTGGATATATCTTCATCGTAACATGATGGATCGCTGTATTTAAATCAAAACATGGTTGTTCCTAAAACATATCCAACAACAAAAAATGCAATAATAATGAAAATTGCAGTTATTTCTTTTCTGTGCTTCATATTATAGTTTAGAAAAAATTAAATAAATCTATTTTTCCATCCTTTACAACAAGATAATTACAGGGAATTTCAGTCCAACTTCCACTATTATAGTAACCTGTGTGCGGTTTTGCGTCTGCATAATGCACATGACCACAACAAACCATATCGCAGCCAATTTTTCTCATATAATCAGTTGATTTTTTCTCTATAATTTCTGCATTTCTTAAAAAAGTTTTGCTACTTTTCTTGGCAAGTTTAGCCAAATAAAAACTCTTATCTATTTTTTGAATAAACTTGTATATTTTATCTGCAAAATATACTAATATTGGTCTGTCTATTATAACGCTATCGAATCTATCGCCGTGTAAAGCCAAAATTTTCTTGCCACCGCTCTCAAAAACATATTCCTCTAAAAAATCTATTCCTAATAGATGTGAAAGAACTTCAGCAGGACCATCATGATTGCCCAAAATTAAAACAACCTTAATATGATCGGACATACTTCTTATGAGCGAAAGAACTTTCCAGTGATGTTTCTTTAAACGACGAAAATCCATATTATCAAAAAAATCACCGTTCAAAATAATACACTTTGTTGAGTTTTCTTTTTCAATTTTTTCTAAAAAAGTAGTTAGTAATTTTGCTTGACTAACATCACTACCCAAATGAATATCGCTTATTATGATAGCATCAGCATTTTCCATGATATTATTTATTATAATGATTTAATTATTATAATGATATTCGTATCAGTTTTTCTTCAAAGAAGCGTTCTTTTTCTTTTTTATAGATTTTTTCCCACAATTTAAATCAGAAAGTGCACCCCAAATTTGAAAATTAGCATTACTTCTATCTTTGCAACCTACTATGGCATCACCGCCTGCGTTCTCTTTAATTTTTAACCAATTATAAAATGTTTTCATGATATATTAATGCTGGAAGCGAAAGAAAAAAGCCCTTAATTCTTCAATTAAGGGCTTTAAAAATGTTTAATTTTTTCTAATTATTATGATACGGCTGCACTGAACGGAGTAACCTCGGTGGCAGTCTGAGTAAGAACAGCTTTTACATGGAATAATCCGGCGGCAATGTCGAGTATTTCAACATAATTTCCTCTTCTACCACCTTTGGTAGAGCCATCCATAGTAATCGTATCATCGGTTCCACCTGCAATCCACATATCGATTGCTGTAGGCGTACCAGTCAGTGGTGTCTCGTCATCTGAACCAAAAGCAACTCCGGTCATTACGTCAGTAGCATTAGCGACCTGAACTACGTATGTACCAGGACTTACAACAAGAGTATCTACATAAAACTTATAATTATTACCAGATCCAGATGCGGCTGGAAGCGTTGCAACAACGCCTGCGGCTCTTGTTAAAACGAGCGGCACATTAGCATGTGTGGCGGCTGTAAGCGTCACAGTCGCTGTATTTAGAACCACAGGGGCTTTTGATAGAGCGGTATTTGCTATCTTCGCCTGCGTAACGGCTAAAGCATCTAATTTAGCAGTTGTAACGGCTAGAGCATCTAATTTAGCAGTTGTAACGGCTAGAGCGGCTAATTCGGCGGTTGAAATCGCTGAATCTGCGACGTCTACATTTACAACAGCATCTGTTGCCAAATTAACTGTTTTAACGACACCATTTAATATTCTTGGTTTTAGTAGCTCGACAGAGCCAGGACCAGTACCTTCAGTTGTTTGTGTTGACATTTTAAAATCCTTTCAAAGAAATACCTAGTACATTATATATTATTTTATAAATAAAATTTAAAATTTGTTATCAGAATTTCTTTGAATTTCGCAGAAATCTGTAGTTAAGGAATAGACCAAGTATTGTTTTGAACATTAAAAGTTCCTTCTTGAACATAATATCCTGCTGGAGGCGTGTTGGATGCAGTTGCATAGTTAAAATAACCTCTATTATATCTCATTTCGTCTCCACCAACTCCGTTTTTGTAATAAGCTGCTTTATACCATTCATTTTCTGTAGGAATCCAGCAATCGCTCATAACTTCAATAGACATTTCTCCATAATACGAAGTATTTGGGAAAATATACGAACCAGTTTCTGTGTCAGCATGAAAAGTTATACTAACTGTTCCGCTTGCAGTAGCAGGTGCCGACATAATAATTGTTGCATCCTCATAATCTGGTATGTCTATAACAGAGGCACCGGTATCTATTCCCGTTCCAGTCATTAGCATTCCAATACAAACATCAAGAACACCAGGATCTGTATCCGCTGTAAAAATTACAGAGCTGCTCCCGTTTGTTGTGGTGCCTGTCAGAACTATCGTGTAAACGGCGGGAGTTTGTGCACCATTGTGAATCCAATTGCAGTACCGTGCTGCTGCATGCCATTTCGTTGCTATCGGTTTTTTGTGCATTCCGCTTCTAATTTGCAAAATATCCAGTGTAGAATCAAAATATATTCCTAACCATTGACCGGATAAGTTTGGATTTGCACCTTCTTGATCTTGAATAAGATCTAGGTCTACTATGCGTTGCATGCTGCCGTCTATTACATTAGCCTGTAAAAAAAGCATATATTGTTCTACAGTTATATTCAAAGCACTAATATAAAAATCATAATGTACATTACCACAATTCTTTTTAAGTGCTTTTGTGGATAACAAGCCATCTCCGAACCTGCTTTCCACCACATCAGCATTGTTACCTGCTTCATCAATGTCAATTAGATTTACTAATTTAAGCGATGCGTTTCCATCATAAAAATCTTTGTGAAAACTTGCAATTCTAAATGTTGAAAGGTTTTCTATATCCCATGATATTTCATGTTTATTGGTAGATCGAAAAACTTTAGTTCTTTTATCTGGTCTGTTGTCTTCAATTTCATATAAAGATCGTTTATTAGGAAATAAAGTTCTTCCTCCTGTGAGACCTACTCCTCTTACAATGTATTCTGCATCTTGTTCTAACTGTTCTGGAGCATCGAAAGAATCTTCTACGTAAACAGCACTGCTAGATATACGAACATCATCAATATATCCATTAAAAACTTCGGCTAAATTGTGTCGACCGGCACCAATAGTAAGGTCGTGTGTGGCTGGAGAATCTGGATCCGTTATTACCGTGTTGTTGAAGAATTCGTATACATTTACACCATTCGCATATATGCGGTAATTGTTAGTATTTTCATCTACAAGCCAAGCATTATTTCTTACTAATGCAAGGTGCGTCCATGATCCAACGGGAGCATGAACCTCAGCGTTCCAATCATAATGCAGAACGCTTGTTCCTGTTATTTCTGCATAACCAGACGTACTACAACCATCACTATCGTTGAAGTGTGCGGATTGTGCAACTGTAAAAGCCGTATCCGTAACAGTAAGTATTGTATAGGTTATTGTAACATCGTGTAGACAAGCGGTACACTGTGCATATTTAAGCCTTGTTATTGTAACGCTACCACCAACTGAAAATCCGTGGGAGCGTTCAGCGATAGGATCAGCAAAGCCTCCAATTTCACTTGTATCTCCTACATACGTGATTGTAATCGTAGCACCACTTCTATTATAAGATCCCGTAAATGATTTATTCCCACTGATATATAAAGAATCTGAATTGCTCCCGTGTCTCCAAAGGATACCATCGTTATACTCTCCTACACTGAACAAGCCTCCTACTAAAGTTTGAGATGTTGGGTAAACCCATGCTTCTAAAGTAAAGTCTCCTATTCCAAAATCAAAAACTTCGTTTGCCGCGATATACGCAAAATTGCCAGAACAAGCCATAGCAGATGCACCAAATTTCTTTTCAGCACTAGTTGTAATACTTATTGGACTGCCAATTGATCCGTTGTATCCCAATACTTCCAAACCAAAATAACTGTTATCCGTTAATTCGTCCTCGAAATTTAGAATTAATATGGCATTTACACCTTCCCATGTGCTTGTAAGTTCTCTACCGTTTCCACCTTGATCGAATGTGCCATAAGCACTCGTGCTTTTTATTGTGCCAACATCCAGTATAACACCTCCAGAGCTATGGCTATAGCCGCTGCCGCCGTTTGTAACAGTTACAGCGGTTATAACGCCGTTGCTTGTGTTTATTATACCCGTAGCACCTGAACCATTTGAAGCTGTGAAAATAATTTTTGATCCATTTCCATACCCTGTGCCTCCTTTAGGATCATATTTCCCGAACCCTACAACATTAACGCCGCTGATGGATGTACTAGGTTCTGGGCTTACAACTACAAAGAATTCTGCTCCTACACCGTCAACCACAGATGCTGTAATGTACCCAGAAACTTCAGGATCGTTAGTAGAGATGTAGCCACTGCCGCCATTTGTAATATTTACGCTAGTAACAATACCAGAAGAAGTAACAATTGTTGCTGTGGCTCCAGAACCATTTGAAGTTGTAAAAGAAATGTTTGATCCACTTCCATAATCTGCACCTCCTCTGATAATGCCTACGCCTGTTATCGCACCAGAAGATACTGTTATATTTCCAAACACAACTCCAGAACCGCTTTTAACATAAGCTTGAACAGGATCTTCGGGTTGAGTATTATTTTCTGTTGAATCTCCATGCGTAAATTGATCTTCTTTAACATCAACATTAAAATGAAAGGTAGAGCAGTTGTCAGCACACCTTGGATCTGCTTGTGTTTCTATCATGAGTCGAATAGTTTTTGTTTCAAAAGGTAGAGCTATTACATACCCTTCTTCTTCTTGCGATCCAGTCCAAACCTGAAAATCATCAGCCCATATATGAAATACATTCGGGTTCTCAATTTGACCACCGCATGTGAATGTCAAGGACTTTATTCCAATAGGGCGTATAAAATTGTGAGTAAACCAAGAGCCATCTGGTTCTGCTGTAACCTGACACTTACAATTTTCAACAGGAGTTGTTGGAGGGGCTCCAGGATCTGTGCCGCATGTATAGGTGTGGGTTCCTATGGATGGTTCGTAACTATCAACGATGCAAACTTCTGGGGCACAACAATTCGGACACGTCCTTTGTAACGGAAATTGTTTCGGTAGATAGTTGGCTTGATTAGAATCGCTTCCAATCGTTGTGCCTGGAGGTGTTTCACTCTGTGTGGCGAAAGACCAGTATCCGCCGACGCCAGATCCACAGCGATTTGGTGAGTAGTACCCAGCTTTGTACCACTCGTCTATAGTTGGCATCCGATACGTAGGAGCTAAACCCGTATTTGGGTTTATGTCGTTGACGGTATATATTAAGTTTGATACACTTAGTAGTGTAGGTTGACCGTATTGGTCCAATGCACTCTCATCAAAATTGTATGCACCGTTTTCTGTTGTCGTTCCGTCTTGTGCTCCGCTCGGTTTGCCATTACTCATCCAATTGCAAAATCTCGCACATGAATCAAAGCTAACAAACTCGACCGGATGGTTACCAGCACTGTTCAAAACGGCATATACGTAGCCGCCGTTTGTACCAGAACGGCTGATTGATGGTATATAAGATGTTTGATAGACTGTTGTGTTCATTAGGGTACTGTAGAGACCACCAACGGGATCAGTGGCAGCTACCGCATTTAAGAACTCCGTGTACTGATCGACCGTCACTGCGTACTTGCCGATCTGGTATTCGTATGACACGGAACCCGCATCTCGTGCCGGGTTCCCGCAAACCGAAGAAGAGTCGTACGCCGCACCGAGGATGGCGGCATCCCGCCGTGCCTGCAAAGCCTGCGAGGGTGACAAGCTGTTACCACAAGGGACCAGTAAGCCACTTTCTTTGGCGGCGTTTCCAGGATTGCCAACCGGCACCATGTCAGGGAGTTCTTCCATTGATGAACTTGCGAGGCGAAAACCGATGTAGTAACCCCCGTAACGAGGGTCCTGCTCCTCGACCATGGGTCTGCTGTAACTCCAGAGGGAGGAATATATGCTGATATTAACAGTGCTTCCCGTGAAACCAGTAGCTACACCATTAAGTTTAATTTCGATAACCTCTCCGGTCCACTCATTTACATTGCCAAACTGATCAAATGTGCCGTAGAAGCTCTCGCTGCCAGTAAATGAGCCTACGTCAGTTACGTGCCCGATCCAGTTTTCACTAGTCCAGATGTCTTCTTCTGATACTACTGGTTGGTCATTAACTAGCGTAACAGGCGATGTATCAGGTACAAGAGCGTCAAGTTCTGCTCCACTACCTTTGTCTCCTCCGTCCCCTCCAGACAACGGAGTTATTTCAGGTGCTCCAGTTGCTCCAACTTTAACGTTCAAAACAGTCCAAGAAATGTCTCTGAATGTTCCTTGTCCTGGCAAGTCATTATTATCAAGAATATAAGATACGGTTGTGTGGTTTGTTTGTACTAAGTATCCAGGAACGAGTGTTGCTGTACCTTGCCAAGATTTGTCGCCAAATTTTTGATCTATTATGGCTAATTCTCCAATATCTGAAAGATTAAATGAGAATTTGTCAGGACGATAACTAGCGTCTTTCCTTGTCCATACTCTATTTCCATTTGCTCGTATAAGATTTCCTTTAACATCATATGAGGGTCCATTCATGTCTGCTGCTGTACATTCCCAGTAAACAGTCATGCCTGTAATGTTTACTCTAATTTTATCGATTCTTCTTTTGTCTCCGATTTTAAAGTGTGCATCAAGCAGTCCTTGTGCATACATAAGCGGTCCTTTTCCGTCTATTGTGTATTCAGCAGGACTAAGATCTGATGGAACTCTATCTTCTGGATCGGTGCTAGCATTTTCAAAATAGAAAGTTTTTATTCCAGTTTCAGGCATGTCATTGTCTGTTGTGAAACTGTTACAGCTTTCAATTGACAGTATGTGTGTGTCTGCTGGTACATTTTCTCCTGTAACCTTAAGACCAACACGCAAGAATGCTGTCGGGCACGATCCGGCTATTTTTGTCATTTAATTTCTTTCTATGTTAGTTTTTATAGACGCCTCCGCGTCCCTTACGTGCAGGAGGAGCACATCCTACACATCCACGACGTCTTGGCGGACGAGCACCATCGCATCTACGGCAGCAACATGGTGGTTTGTAGCCGTTTGCTGCTGGATATGGGGGCGGAGGAGCACCATTGTTCGTTGCTCTGGAGAAAAACAAACGTCCTACAAGACCCCTACGCTGGCCACGTGGTCTGCAAGTGCTTGGAATGCACTTCGGTTCGGCCTGCGGCGGGCAAAGATAGCATCGTTCTGGTACTTCTTTAGGAGGCAGGTCTGGTACTGTACCTGATGGCGGTGTTGGTGGTAATGGGCTTTGTCTCGGCAGCGGAGTTATTGTTATAACTGGTGAGTCATGAGTTGTGTTTACAATAATAGGCGTGCGTGTAGTTGGAGTGATAGGATCAGGATAATCAGGTCCAACAGTCATTGTCGTTGTTGCTCTCTTGTTATAAGTCTGCTCACCAAATCCAAACTTGTGGTAGCAATTCGCTTCCATGGTATCGGTTGCAGGATCAAAACACCCATCAAACATTAATCTTGTTGGTTGGTATTCGTCGTCAACGTCAGGTGAGTTCGGGGAGTTATCTAAAATTCGTAAAACAGAGTCGACAGTAAGATCATCAGAGAATTCTGTCAGCATTTGGCTTACATTAGGAGCATGCTTATTGCAGTTGTATTCTCCATCTGGTCCTGTATAAACATCCGGAAAACCAGGCGGAGTGTTGCTGCTGTACACGCACGGTTGTCCATATCCTGGTCTGTACCATCCCTCACAACCTCCAGGACAGAATGGTTTTGGGTTTGGTGGTTTTGGTGGTATTGGTATTGGTGTCATTGGGAGCCATGTTATTACTGGTACATGCTCAGGAGGGCTGGCACATGCACGAGATGAATCGCCTTCGTCGTATCCGTCGCAATTAATAAACCAAGTAACAAAGAATGAATTTGTTGGCGATACTGTGTCTCGATTATCATTTGACTGCATTGCATGGATTTCTTCTGCTGTTGCAAATGTAATTTTTTGAAAAACTTGTGCCGAACTGCAGTCATCTGTAAGCATTTCTTCTGAGTCTGCTATTTGCCCACAAGGTCTTAATGGATGTGATGGAGGCGGGCTAACTTCCTCTTCCAAAGGCAAAGGCGTAGTTTCTTCAAGAGATTTAACGTATTCGGAAATTATATCTTCTGCATAAGACTTTTTCTGATTCCATAATACTTTGTGTTCAAATTGAATTTCACTCATATATGGATTTGGCAAGGAAACAGTCCATAAGTGGAATGCAATGAATTGCCTTTAGCTCCTAAGCATTTTTATTAAAAGTTTATTTACATTATATATATTGTTTTTTTTAAATTTTATTATATATAGATTGTCAGTATAATCTACAATTTAAGGGTTTTTATGCAATTTAATCAATGGTTAGAATGTAATAATACCAGATAGCTACGAAGCAATTTTTAGAAAAATTATACTTACAGTACTAGGAATAATATGAATTTTAAACAGTGGTTAGTTAGTTGCAAGTCACCAAGTATTTTTGAAAACTCTAAAGGCTTAGACTTCTTGCGGGCTGACAGCTCTGAACGTGCTAGATTCCAGTCCCTAAGTCAGCAAATAGATCAAGCATATGCGATAAAAGATTATAAAAAAGCAGAAGAACTAGAAGTTGAATTAGAAGACCTGTCTAATAATTTGGAAGATAAACTAAGTGATATTGGTCAAGAAGGTGGAGAGGAAGATGATGTTGATCAAGATTGGAGTGTTCAAGATGACTTTGCAAATATATATGCTAGATATTTAAGCAATAAGATAAGCGATGCTGATATTTTCCCTATTCTTAAAGATGCTATACTTGCACCTAATATTAATTTATCTTTTCCAAATATGAAGCTAATAAATAGTCTTGACAAAGAGTCTTTACTTGCGATGGCAAAAGATGCTTATTTACATAAGAAAAATATGCATGCTTCTTTAAAAGGAGCCGGTAGTTTGTGGGGTAAAAAGTAATGAGTTTTTCTGGAATAATATTAGCTAAGGCGACAAGCAAAGATGGCGTAGATTCCATATTGAAAAATGGTTTTCAAACGCAAGAAAAGCATATATCTTCTACAAAAACTTTTGAAAAGCATGCGGAAACAGACACGGATCAAATGTATGGTGCTGGTTTATATTTTTCTATTGCTTATTCTATGGATCAGGTAAAAAATAATTGTGGAAAGTATGCCGATACGTGGGGTAGCGAGATCATAATTGCCACCTTAAACGGTAAGTATAAAATACTTAATACAGCTTTCTCAATGCCGGAAAGCCATCCTATATGGAGTGCATCAACCGCTGGCAGAGCAGGCATTTATAACCAGCTAGTAAATCTTGGTATTATAAGCTTGTTTCCCGATTATAAAGATGGCGATACACACTTTCCTTCTGAATACGGATACAAAATTTCTCATAGCATTGATGCGTGGGTTCACGAGCACAATCAAATCGCACATATTGTTGTTTATAACCCTAAAATATTAAAATATGTTACATCTTTTGAGTGCAAAAAAGAAGAAAAACAATTCAAAGTTCTACAACCATCAGAGAAAAAAGAGCAGCCAAAAATAGATCTTTTGCAACAAGCTGCACAGCGAAGAAAAGAAAAAGAAGCATTAAGTTTAAAAGTTCCAAAGGCTTCAAATGATCTTAATCTAGAAAATAATTTTAAAGCTTGGTTGGAATCAATTGAAGATTACGAGCCATTTAGAAGCAAGATAGATAAAATAGGAGCTAATAGAACATTTCCTTTTGAAAAATGGTTTTCCAACTCAGAAAACGGAAGAATTTATATTCCCTTATCGGAGGTACAGGAAGAAGATATAAAGTCTACAAAATATTTACGTGATTATCTTGAATCTCGTGGATATCAAATCATAGATTTAAAAAAAGGATATGCAAAGCAGGATAATAAACAAAATATTTTTAAAATAGGCAAACTTCTAGACACTTTATTATACAAAGACCTAAAGCTATTAGATATAGAATTACAAGATAATAAAATTTCTTTGTTGAAATACAATAAAGAAAAATTAAATATGAATCAAAATCATACGTCTATGAAAACTAAATTTGAGAATCTTAACTCTAGGGTTAGCGGCGTATTGTATGTTGTAATAAGCAGCAATATTCATGATTTAGCATCTATGAGCACAGGAAGAGGATGGAGTAGCTGCATGAATCTTGATGGCGGCGAGAAGAAAGACGATGTTTATTGTGAAGTAGAGAGAGGCGGATTTGTTGCGTATGTAATAAAAGATAACGACAGAGAAATACAGCAGCCAATAGCAAGATTACATATACGTAGGTTTGACAGTAAAAAAGGACTTTCCATAGCCGTACCAGAAGAAACAATATATGGAAAAGAAATAAATGGTTTTATAGAAAAAGTAAAAGACTGGATACAGTCTAAACAAGGAAGTAAGGCAGGTCGATATCGAAAAGTAGGTGGCAATTATTCAGATACATTTAGTTCTTCTAACAATATATTAATCTCTCCAAAAGAAGGCAACAAAATAAGGCAATGGCTAACGAAATGGCTTGATATTAAGCAAGAAGATAAGAGCAAGTACGCAGATTATTTTAGTAAGTCATTGATTTCTCTTTTTAATTCTAGTGAAAAATATCCAGATAAATTTTTAAACAGACTAAAAGAATATATATTTAATTCTAATATATGGTATAAACCTACTAAAGGATTTGCACAAACCACAGATCAGTTCATGAGTAAATTTGCAATAAGGTTTCCAGACTTAATAAGCAAAGAAGATTTTTTTAAAGCTTATGCAAAAAATATAAACAGCGAAGGCGGTATTGGCAAGCAGCTACTGGAAAAATTCCCCCAGTATATTGACGAAAAGATATTATCAATAACATCAAATAGAAATAAGTCAGCAGTTATACAATCAGCTCCTCATCTAAGTCCTGTTCATAAAGAGATCATAGAGGACGAATTAGACAACAAATTAACTATTAGTAATCCAGATTTCACTCCCAGCAATAAAAATGGCATATATCAAGTAAGAAATTACATACATAATGAAATAGAAAAATTATCAATTTGGAAGCCTATACCAGAAAGAATTGCATCAAAGGCAATTAAGTTTGCAGAAGATATAATGCGTAAAGACTTCGATGAAGAAAAAGAAGGATCTAAAGATGATAAAGACCTAATTACAGACTTTAAAAGATTGAAAATTTCTCCTTCTGATTTTGAAGAAATGAAGGAATCTGTTATAGAATCTCTTCTACACGTTTTCACACAAACAAAAACGGATGTGCCAGTTGTACAAAAGTTCTATAAATCTTTGCTGCCAAATTGGGAGAAATATGGAGGAATAGGAATTATAGGATATGCCATCTCTTCTCTTCGAGAAAATGGTCGACAATTTTTGCCATTTATAAAACAAAAGAAGCAAGACTTCATACGAGAAAACAGCATTGGCACTCCGGAGTCAGAACTTCATCAAGGCTACAAGGGTTTGACACCACTAACGAACTCTGAGTACGCTAGGATTGCCAAAGACAAGGATGAGGTAGTTGAATCTTTTAACTATGTCATTGATACATTAGAAACTGGAAGTCCCTCTAAAAAATATTCCATGAAATTTGGGGTTAATTATGACAACTATATGCACAGGCAAAAAAGAAGGACAACAAATTAAATATATTTTTTTGTTTTTTCTTTTGATACCATTTTTTTTAATTTATTTTTTTATTTGTCTAACAATTCCTTTGATTAAATTTGGTAAAATTAAAAAAAATAAAGGAATAGTTTTTTTTGTTAGAAAAGACATCATACACGCAGACTATGTCTTTCCAGTAAACTTATGGGAAGAATTGGAAACAGAAAAAAAATATGTTGCTATAGGTTGGGGCGAAAGATCAATGTTCTTAGAAACACAAAAGTGGTCTGAAGTAAAATTAAATAATTTGCTAAAAGCTTTTTTTGGAATTAACAAGACGGTTGTAAGGATTGAATTTTTAGATAATATACCAAAAAACAACAAAAAGTTTGAATGCAACTCAGAGCAATTTGAAACAATTAAAAAACATATATTACAGTCATTTGATTTAAATAAACTTATATTAAAGAAAAAATCAGATTATCAAATAGGATCATATTATGAATCTGAACTTAATTATAACTTAATTTTAACTTGCAATAACTGGATTAATTTAGGTCTTAAAAAATGCAAATTATCGAATAGATTTTGGTGCCCTTTAAGCTTTTGGATTTGACAAAAGAAAAAAGCCCTTAATTTTTCAATTAAGGGCTTAAAAATGTTTAATTTTTTTTAATTATTATGCTACGGCTGCACTGAACGGAGTAGCTTCGGTACCAGTCTGAGTCAAGTAAGCTTTTACAACGAACAATCCAGCGGCAATGTCGAGTATTTCTACGCTGTCGCCTTTGTATCCACCTTGTGTGCTACCATCCATTGTGAACGTATCGCTTGTAGACGAGGTTGCCCATCCATTGCCTGGTTCTCCGTCGCCATCATCACCGAACGCCTGACCTTGAATTACGTCAGTAGCATTAGCGACCTGAATTTTATATGAATTCGATGTAACAGTAGTATCTACATAAAATTTATAACTATTGCCAGATCCAGATGCTTTTGGAAGCGTTGCAACAACGCCAGCAGCTCTTGTTAGCACTAGTGGTAAATTAGCGTGAGTTTCGGCTGTGATCGTCACAGTCGATGCACTTAGAACCACAGGTGCTGAAACTGCTAGCTTTTCTCTTGTTACTGCTTTTGCCGCTAAATTTGCGGTTACGATTTTATTACGAATAATTGGGTAAACAGATTCTATAGATCCATTTCCTGTACCCATTGTTGTTTGTGTGCTCATTTAAATTCCTTTTTAAAAAGTATGGGAACAAAATATTCCCTACATTGTATATATGCAAATTGAAATCATTTTTAAATTATCTATTTATTTTTTTCTTAAAATATGTTATATAGTGTTTTGCAATAACAGTTTACATCACAAAAGTAATAAATAACATGAATGGCAAAGGTTCCAAAAGAAGAAAAAAAATAGTTACTCAAGAAATTTGGGACGAAAATTGGACTAGGATTTTCAAAAAGGGAAAAAAAATGAGTCAAGGTATTAAAGTGTTAATAAATACAAAAGACGGAAACAACCATGATGTTTGTGATTATGGTTATATTGTCAGAAGAATGAACGCACAGCTATATGAAATTTGGTCAGAAACATATCAAGTTTCTATGCTTCTTTCGCCTGATGAGTTTACAGAAATTTAAGCGGCAGAAAACCACAAGCGGTTAATTTTGTGAAACAAATAATAAATTTAAAAAAAATTACTGAAATTAGTATGGCGTTAGCAGGCAGGAGTTTAACCAACAAAAGATGTAAACACTTTAGTTTTATTTTTAAAGGGAAAAGACTTTTATCAATAGGAATAAATAGTTCTAAAACTCATCCTGCTAATTTAAAATATAATTATAGAAACAAGCAGAATCATAATATTAGTGAGTTTGTTGGAACCCACTCGGAATTAAGTGCAGTGCTAAGATTAGGACTTGAAGACTGTTCTGGACTTACCATTGTGAACACACGTATAAATAGGAACAATAAGATAGATTATAGTTGTCCGTGCAGTGGATGCATGGAAATGATAAAGCAATTAGGATTTAAAAAAATAATTTTTTCCAATAAAGATCAAGGATTTTCTTCTAAAAGAATTTTTTAGACAACAAATTCCAATTGCTTTTACTCCAATCAATAAATTTTCTTTCTGCCGCAACGGGACCTACTTCACTTGTTTTACCAGTAGTTTGTAGTTCTAGTTCATGTGTTGCTTCATGTATTATTGTGGAGGCTATTTCTAATATCGCTTGTGGAGTGTCTCCAAGCTGTTTTAGTATTTTTTGTATGTTTACATGTATTGTATCAGAAGGTATTATCTGTTTTTCATCCAGATCAGGAAGATATTGTTTTAACACTGCATTTGGTAATGTTTGTAATTTTTTATCTAACATAATATCTTTAGGAAACAACAACTTCATTTTATCTAATACTTCTTTTCCTATAACCTTATTATTTTCAGATGACATATACATGCCATAGACTCCGGAAGATAGAGGAGCTATTGTACTTATATTGGTTAATAGTTTTTGATTTGTCATTTTATCATATAGCTGAACAATTTGCACAGATATTTTTGCTTTCTCGTATAGCACATCTATTTTAGATGAATCAACAAGTTCTGTTCCAACTGTTGTTTGTTCAAGCCATTTTGCAAAATGCATAGAATTCATTTCTTAGAAGCAGGTTTTACTGTTTTCTGTATAAGTTTTACAAATTCACTATCGCTTAGATATGTTTTAGGATTTTTTACTAGTTTTGCAACGAGTTCTTTTCCTTTTGGAGAGGACAAGTCATCCCATACTTTCTTTCTTGTACTAATATCATATTTAGAAAATACATCTCTTAGTGCGTCTACAATTGATACAACTGCTTTTGTTTTGTTACTAGAGTTCTCAGCTTCTTGTATAATCCAATCTTGAAATTTTTTCATTTTTTATTTTTCTTTCATATCATTTTCGTCAATATTTGGTTCTTAATATATATCTATATTTTGTTAAAATCTACCATTTAAAAATGGTAGAAGAAGATAGAAGAAAGTGAGCTTATTCGTCGTACGGGGCTTCATCCCCGCACGGTAACTCTTGATATTCGTCAGAGACGCTGTCAAACCACGGTGATAGGTCTGGAAGTATCACGATCAGTCATGAATTTGCAAAGCACTTTTATCTGAAATGAATATATTTTCACCAAAAGCAAGTTCGAACCAGATATTATATATTCCGGCATCGATTTCTGAGGTGTCTATAAAGTAGTAGGCGTACATTTTTTCACGAAATCCAACAAGTTGTCTGTCTACCAATAGTTTCAAGTCATTTTCTACTGGCACACAATCACCGCAAGCAGATTCTATTGACACTCTTAAATCTGCTACTATTGCTAAATTTTCGTAGTAGTTTTGTACATCTGATCCTCTCGGTACATTCGGTGTTACCTGTATTAGCAGATATCTTTTTGTACCTTTTCTTATTCTATTTGGTCTAAAGTTAAAATTAAAGTCATAAATTGGAGGCACAGAAGTTGTGAACCAAAGATCTGGATAGATTGTGAAGTTGTTGGTTATAGTTGCAACACAAGCTTCATTGTCTTCAAATTTAACAGTCCATTTGTCTACATAATTTCCAATAACATAATCCGGATCCAGTGCTGCAATTTCCAGCAAATATTGTCCAGCGGATTCATTCGTTACATTGTTCCCACTTATTGTTTCTATTAATCGAAGTCCATCTGGATTATCAACTGTTTTTTCTGCTGGATCTAAGAAATATATTTTAACTTCTTCTATTTCATTTACATTAACTTTGTTATTACTGTTATAGGTGAATAGCCTTAAGAAAATATTGTCTCCAACCGTTGGATTTTGGTATCTTTCTTTTGTCACTTCTTACTTCCTTTTTGACTGAGATTGTGCTTTTTTTCTAGAAGACTCCATAGCTGCATTCTCGCTTTCCTTTTGCTGAATAAACCTTTCGATCATCCATTTTCTCATGTTTATTGGCAAACGCATAGACTTTTCCATATCAAGGTGCAAGTGATATTGAAAGAAAAAAACTTCTTCCGCTAACCCTTTCCATAGTTCTAGGCTTGGCTGGGCCCCTTCTTGCGCCGTGGGAAGAAAAAACTTGCTTCCAGTGGCAGATCTATTTCAAATTCAGCATAACAGGAAGGACAAACAATTGATATATTGGTATCAACTCCAAACGGTGGTTCATTAATGACATTTCTTATATATGAAACGTCACTAATTGGCAAGCTTTTCAAAAGAATTTGAAGTTCATTTTTATTATCAATTCCATCAATTTCTTCTAATAGTGAAGCTGTTCTGAAAGTTAGAGTATCATCAGCAGCAGAATCACCGAAAGCCTTTACTCTTCGTTCTCTGTGGTCCGTAATATCTTGCTCATCTTTACCTGTTGAAAGTCTATAAGTAAAAGGAAGTTTTGTAGTTGGCAAAACGTCTTTAAGATTTGGTCCATATGTTTCTGGACATGATTCAACATAAAGTGCATTAAGATCTATCGTTGTAGAAAACTTTGCTTCACATTCGGGGCACTTAATTTCTACGTCATATTTTGGAGTGTATGAAATACCTCTTAAATAGATAAGAAGAAATGTTCTGTCGACTGAAAGCAAGTTTTCTGATTTGAATTGATTTCCTTCTTTTAGACATTTTTGGAATATCATATTAATTGCTTGACCTTTTCGAACAAATCTAGGAGTAGCCAAAATTTGTTCTTCTTCTCCGGTCATTGGTCTGATTGAAACAACTCCATTTGAAGGACCGTTATCTCCGTCATAAAATCGACCTTTAGACGGCAACTGTATTTCTTCATATACAGAGCTAGACCCTTTTATAATTTCTAAAAGATCTTTAAGATGCCCAGTACTGACTTCTTTCTTCTCAAAGCCTTTCATTTTTTGTTTTTGTTCTTTTTCCTCACCCATACTACTGAATCCAGATTTAGGCTCGGTGCTTTCTCCTCGCACTTCTTTTAGTGCCCTTGTGAATTCAGCAGGAATATTGCCTTTTATTTGAACGCCGCTTCCTCCTTCTGAAGGTTGGGATTCAGAAACTGGAGAGTATGATTCTTGTGTTTCGTTTGTCTCATTTGCTTCATTTTCTGACACATCTTTATTTGGTCTCTTTGGGCGAAAAGCTTCATCTGCCATTTTGGTCTCCTTAATGTTTATGCAATACTACTATGATAAGATAGTATCATGGAAATAAATTTAAAAAATGTTGAAGATTTGATTTTTTTTGACAAAAAGGCTCAAGCCGCTTTGCCTGACTTTAAGGATCTTTTCGACCAGTGGCATCTTGGACGAATGATTCCGGCTTTAAATGGCATTGGGAATAAAAGCATTTTTGACTTAATAAACTCTTTAGAAAGCAAGCATTTAGAGTCTTTAGAGCGGTATTTTGGAGAAAAGATTATTTTCAATAGAATAGAAACAGGTATAGTTAAAAATCATTCTATTAATTTGTCCGATAATTTATGTGGGTTCTCTGAATACAAGGATTTTTTTGCTTATCGGAATAAGAATGAAATATTCATATCTTTTTGGAGGTGAATATCAAGAAATATTTTCTTTTTTTATCATTTCTTTTTTAAGCAATACCTGACAAGCTTCTATCGCATCTTCTAAATCTTTTGGCTTACACTTTAAGACGCGGCAGGCTCCACTTTTATTGAGTCTACCTTTTTTTGTATATACCTTGCCATCATTTAAAAGAAAAGCGTCTACTAGATTTCCGTAACCATTATCTATTAGCTTTTGTATTAGTTCTTGATTTTCTAATTGATCAAACGGGTTGTTTTTCATTATATTTTATCCTATTTGGAGAGTATGTTATATTATTATAATAAAATAATAACTATGAATCAATAGTCAACAACAATATTTTGTTTTTTATAAATTCCTTTTTTACTAGTAATTTGTTTTTCTTGTATTTGCACAAAATCCAAGTATCTTTTTTTAAGTTCATTATAATTTCTGGCAGTTCTGTACATCTGTCTAAAATGATTTAATATACAAGTTGTCATATAATTAAACGCTTTGCCTTTTTGTGGGTCAAAACGGTCAATTTTTTCGAAACATATCATTACGCCTTCTTGTATTGCATCATCTTGATCTATTAGGTTAAATTTTGCATATCGAACAATGTTTTCAGAAAGAGTGTAAAACGCCATTGCCAACTGACGCTGCATTTCGACGTAATTTATACTAACAACCCCATAGGTTGATTCTGTTTGAACCCATAATGGTGGTTTTTTATATTTGCCTCTTTTTAATGTTCTTTCTTCTGTTTGCTTTATATCATCCATGAACAACTGATATTTAATCTTTTCTTTTTTTGAGTATTGAAAAGTTACGATTAGCTTCTCGAAAGATCTGTTATTAAGGTATTCATTTGACATTGAGTTTCTTTCTACAATCATCAAACTTTTCGTTTATATGATTTATTGTGTTGCTGCTAGAGTTTTCCTTCCAGCATTTTATTCTTTCAAGTGCTTCTTTTTTTGCATCAAAATACCACTTTCTAGCTTTTTTATAATATGTTTTATTATACAATTTTGAGCTTGTAAAACTACGAAAATGGTCTATATTTTCGTCTTTTTTCCTTTGAAAGTTTAATTCTTTGCCAATAATGTGCGGCACAATATTGTGTGTTCTGAGTATGTAGTTTCCCAGTATCTCCGTATCAGGCCACCCAGGACGCGATAACGAAGGAGAATAGTCTTTAATGTTATAATAGTTAGCCAATCTTCTTAGGCTCCAACCGAACCCAATTCTGTCCATTACAGGCATGTGATACATTGTGGCGGTATGAGATACCATTCCAACCCAATCTTCATGTTTTCTAGGGCTTATTTCATAGCCAACCACAGGAGATATCTTTTTACAAAGGTTAACAAGCTCAGCTAAAAAAGTTTTTTTTCGCATAAAGCAATCTGCATGTGTTGCAAAAAGATACTCGGTTCTACAGGCACTAAAAGCTAAGTCCATTGCAATTGCTGGGAAGTCTGATGGGTGTATAACTCCATTCAATCTTAATGCATGTACTTCTAAGTCATCTGATCTTAATTTCTCTATTTTCTTATATTCTTTATTGCAACTACCTGTGTCTACAATAATAATGTATGGTTTTTGTGTTTGTAGCCTTAAAAGCTCCACATTCAAAAGGATCTGTTCAGATGTGTCTAAACAAGGTATTACTGCTGTTATGGTGTATTCCCAAGGCTTTTTAATACAATTGCCTTTCCACGGTTCGCTTTGTTGCGACATGTTTCGTAGAGGTGCCAAATCTTTTTTAACTACCATTTAGCACCGCACTTGTTTATAAAAAATGCCAATATTGACTCTCTATTTTTGTTTTGCACAAGCTAATATAGTACAAAATTTGCATTTCTCCTTGATAAGAAATACCGTATTTTTTGATGTTCTTACTATGTTAAATAGTGAAAAATATATTAGTTCAATTAATTGAAAAGCCTAATGCTCCAAAATTTTATAGAGATTTATACAAATATTATAATGAAAAAAAAATGGAAAATGAAGCTATGGCAATACTAAACTTAATCAAAATTAAATTTGATCAAGACCTTGAAAAAAATGACAATAACGATTAACCTAGTAACCAAAAACAACGACCAGACAATTAAAAGTACTTTAGAATCTATTAAAGAATTAAAAGCAAAAATTTTAATTGGAGACTTAGGTTCAAAAGACAATACAATAAAAATATGTCGTCAATATGAGAACGCAGAAATAATTCCAATCTCGCTGAACAACAGCATGAGTATTGCAAAAAATCTACTTATTAAAAAATGTAAGACAGAATGGATGTTTTTTATTGATCCATGGGAAGTAATAATATCTGGATTAGAAGATATAAATTCATTGTCTAATTCCAAAGATAAAAATGCATATAATGTAAATTTTTTACAAAATGATCTTATAACAAAAGAGACTAGATTGTGGCACAAAGATAAAAATTTGCAATTTAAGAATCCTGTTTTTGAAACAGTGCCTAACGTAGGCTTAGAAACAGAAATATATCTAGTTTCAAATAACAATATCAAAAATCCACTAAAAATAGAATTACTAGATCAGTGGAGATCAAATAAGCCTTTATCTAATGAGCCACTATACTACTTATCTTGTGTGCATTTATCTAATAAAGAATGGGACAAGTTTTTAAATTTAGCTGATCTATACTTGTACAAGGAAGTGTCTGTTACAATGTCATTCATAATGACTCAGTACTATTGTGCTATGGTCAAATGCTACGTTAAGGAGCAACAAGACTACAATAAAGCAATAGGATATATATTAAACTGTATTGAGCACAAGCCTTTAATGGCAGAGTTTTGGTGTTTGCTTGGTGATATTTTTTATGCCGTTAGCGAATATGAAAAGTCTATATGTTTTTATGAAAATGCAATTATTCTAGGAAGTAAAAGGCTAAAGAGTGACGCATGGCCAATGGAAATATCAAAATATAAAGAATATCCAAATAAAATGATAAAAATTTGCAACAATTTAAAAAGTACTGTATGTAACTATATTAACGATACAAAAGAATAATTTGAAAAAAGGAAAATATGGTAAACTTAATTTTGTTCATAGTAAGTACAATTGGAATGACTCATATAATTGTTGATGGATCAATTCTGGAAAGATTTAGAATCTTTTTTAAAGAATGTTCTAAGAAGCTTTATGTTCCAACTTTAGGCAGCATAGTTGACTGCTACCTTTGCTCTGGCACTTGGTGCGGCTTTTTAATGGGTTATATTTGGATTTCTAAAGATCCATTAGAAGTTTTTGCCTGTGGTTGTGCAGGTGGATTTTTAGCTAATTTTGCTGCAACCGTTTCTAACTGGATCGAATCCGCTACCATAATGAATTTCCCAAATGAAAACGACCAATAAATATACAGTTTTTTGTCACAATTGTAATTTTAAGCAAATAATAATTCCATCAGAATTAAAAAATTTTGTTTGCATAAAATCCTCTATGATACAAAAAACTATACCTCAAATAGATCTATTGACTAAAAAGCTTATATCAAAAGAAACTAGTCAGCCAATAAAGGTCAAATGCCCAAAGTGTGGTTTTGCCATTAGACCAAAAATTATACCGAAAGAAAAACAAAATGACTAATTCAATTAGCCGACCAGTTTCTTTAATGGATGTTAAACAAGCTTTAAGAGACACAAGATTCAGAGAAAAACTACCAGATTCTTTTAAAGAAGAAATTCATAAATATCAACAAAATCCAGGATGTGCTTGTAACGTTCCTTTATACAAAAGAATAATGACAGAAGCGAAAGACGTTTTACAAAATTACTATCCGAATAAGTCTGTGGTTAGTTTAGAAGAAGATGCAAAAAAGTTAGCAGACAATAACTTTTCTGTGATTAATTGCCATATTAAAGATTTAGAAGAAAATCTTAAAAAGCTATCTATAGGAAGAAAACAAATAGCAATTTGTAGATATGAAGATCAGGTAACTGCTATTATAAATGAACTTGATTTCTTATACTAAAAAAATCATGCCTTTTTGAGATATGCCCTATCATATCTTAAAATTAGGTCGCACATAACTATGTCGCTACTCGCCATATCTAAATCTCCAAAGTCAATAGAGTTAGGCCACACATGATCGAAACCCCATTTTTCTATAACATTTCCACATCCATCATAAAGCTCTAATTCTGCATCATGCTTTTTGAAGTTTTCTCCTGATGTAGTAGGAACAACGTCTGCAAGGCAAGACGGAACATATGTGCCTTTTTCTGGATCATATAGTTTTTTTAACCATTCGAATATAGGATGTTCATTTTTTTTAAGGTCATATAATGTTAAGGCAACAGGTTTCCAATCGGGTTTTCCTGGATAATAAATAGTTTCTGTAAGATGCTGTGCTTCTATCTCTTTGAACGTAATAGTAGGTCTAGCTGATTTGTGTGGAGCTAAAGCATTAATCCCCTCAGCACTGATATCTTTTATTGTAAAAAGCCAACGAAATTTTCTTTTAAAACAGGTTGACTCATCATCTAGCCCAAGACCTTTAACTGCTCCGGGACCCATATCTTCTAATTTCATATTAATTTTTCTATTAGAGTATAAAACAAGAAACCTTGTACCTATTAGATAGTAATAAGTACAAGGTTCCTATTAAGTAATTATAAAATTTAGTTGCAGCCAGCACAGCATGGTTCTACTGTTCCGTTGCATCGTGGGGTGTATGTGACTTCACTGTAACGAAGAGTTAGTTCCAACGTTACTTCTTCCGAAGAAGAATAGTCTAATTCACCAAAATTCACTGCCTGTGGCCATACGTGGTTTAGCTCCCAGCTTTCAAGAGATGTACCACAGCCGTCATAAAGATCAATATAAGCAGTAGCTGCATATCCCTGTCCGCCGCCGCCTCTTTGACCTTTCTTAGAAGCTTGTGAATACGGAACCTGCTTGCCTGTGAAGTTAAAAGTCGTGGCAAGCCAACTGTAAAGAGCTGTCATGCCCTGTACGGTATCAGGACCAGCAATATCATAGAACGTGACCGTAATCGTTTCCCAGCTTGCTTTTCCTGGAATCCACATCTTGCTATTTAGAAAATTTATTTCAGTTTCTTCAATAGTTAGATTTGGTCTTGAGGCAAGCTTAACATAGAAAGGTGCAATGCGTCCGCCTGAGCAATTCGTCTTTAGCTCAAACGTCCACCTATATTTCCTCTTGAACACTACATTGTCTCCACCAAGTTGATCCATACCCATGTCGGTCAATTTGGCACCCGGTGCAAAAGCATTAGGCATAATTTAATTCTCCTTTTTTAACTATCTTTTTATTTTTTATAATCTTAGAATATCGCATCGGCGTTTTCTGTAAAGCTTCCTGTTCTGTGTATTGAGAACTCAATAAACATGAATTCGACTGCACGTGTTGGCTGCACGCCAATTTGTGCTCTAAATTCATTCCTGTCTATAACGTCTGGAGTATTTAGCTCCGCATCAGCCTTGACAAAGTAGTCTGTTAGTCCTCGTCCTCTTTTTACTTCTTCTAGTATGCCAACGCATATGGACACGAATGATTTTCGGAATATGTCGTCGTTTGGATCGAACAACAGTCCTCTGACAGCCACTCTAATTCTTTTTTCTAAGTAGAACATAAGCCGTCTAACGTTCACTCGGTCTAAAGCCGTAGGTCTACGCTGAAGTGTCTTTTGACCCCAAACTAAGAAGCCTTGTACGTCAACAAACTGCACAATAGGATTGATACAATTTCTGAATCCATACATCAAGTCTCTCTCGGCTAACGTGGGGCGATCATAAACATCCGTGATGCCAGGAACAATTCCACGATTTAAACCTGCTGGAGCAAACCAAGGCTTGCTAAGATAGTCACTTCTTGCAATTACAGCCAAGATTGAGCCGGATGGTGGAACCCAAACGTCTACGCGATTAAAGTTGTCTCTAATTTTCACCCAAGGCCAGTACATTGCACCAAAGTCTGAATCGAATCTGGTCAAGTTAAGTGGATGGGAACCATTTTGCCACGCTACTATTTCTTTAACAGTTAATCCGAATGGAGGATCAACGATAGCCAAGCAATCCATTCGAACGTTTTGGCAGAAGTCTAGCATAGCGGTTACGACTGATGTACTAGCATGGCCAGGAACAGCGATCAAATCGATATCAATTTGTTCTGGCTCACTAAGTACATAGAGTCCGGTGCTTCCTACGGCAGATCCGATGAGCAGCTCATCTTGTAAATCTGGATCCGATGGAATACCGTCCGAACCACCAACAAGGTCATAAGTTCCAACAAGTGGCTGAGCTAAAACGTCTGTATTGTCTACAACTCGAATATAGTCAGACACTAAAGAAAGGTATGTTTCAACATAATATGAACTTTGATCATTCTTTGTTAGCATTCCCCATGCTTCAACTTGAACACCATTGTTATAAACTTCTAATATAAAGTGATTCTCACGAGCATCGTTTTTAACAACAACTTGCGTTTGATTTCCATCGATACCAGCAGACTCAGCAGAAAGACTAAATGTAATTTCATCTGTTGTGTTTTCTGCTCCTGTTACAACACCAAAAGCTGCTGTACCTGCAACGTCATCGGATGCCCCCTCTGGGCTAAGTCCGTGACCAGTAAGTGTAGATAAACCAAAGAATTGTTCTCCAGTGCTTGATTTTCTAACTCTAATTCTAGCGTCCGCTCCAATGCTTAACGTTGAGAACACCAAAGAGTTTGCATCTTCTGAAGCTACCCAGCCACCAGGAAGTTCGCCGCCTTCTTCATATCTCAGTGCATTTATAGCAATCACAATATCAGCAATAGCTGTAATCGGAGTGCCAGATAACTCTAACGCTGTGTTTAAATCTATTAGTTGTATAACACCATCAATTGTTACATTATCTGTTCCATCTAATATTAAACTTAAATTCCAAGTTCCAGATGATGGTATTGTGTACACACCAGCCGATCCACCAGCAGGATATTTCGTAAGTGTTCCTGCTGCCTGACCTGCTGTCATGCCAGTACCCAATCCAATAATTTGATATATATCATTTTGAACAGATACTATTTCAAGCGAAGAAGCTGGACCATAAGCCCATATTGCTCTGACGCCTATTTCACTCTCATCATCCGTCTCATCGAGAAGATAAAACTCTATGCCATCATTTTCTGCATCTAGTTGTAAATTCAATTCGTCTATAACTTCTTGTGATGTTTTGTCTGTTACACTCGATTCAACCATAAGAGTTTTTGGATTTAGTATGCCATTGAGCTTGTATCGAAAGAAGTATGCTTCTACCTCTATTGAGGCATCTACATAAGGATTTGGGTCAAAAGTATGTGAAGTACCAGTTATGGCGGATTCCAGTTTTGCTACGGTTCCGGCTGCTGGAACATCAACAGCAGCTATTTCTGCCTGCTCATCACTAACAGGATCTTCGTCGCCAACTCTCACAACAAAAAGTTCGTTTGCAACTAAAAGATACTGCTGTGCAGCATATATGAGGTACGGATCACCCACATCTGGGTGTGGATTACCGAATACAGTTGTAAGTTGTCTGGATGTATTGATTAGTATCGGAAGATTGAAAGGACCTTTAGATGCAAATCCAATCAAGCCAGCACGATGAAAACTTTGTTCGGCTGGTACAAAACTTAAATCTTTTTCTGCTATTCTTATGCTTGGGCTTATTGTATTGGAAGGTGGAAAACCTCTTAAAATCGCCATAGTCTATTCTCCCTTGTTTACGTTTGTTGTGTTTCTTATGGAAATCAATCCATTTTTCTCTGCTCTATCTATGTATTCTGTTGTTCTTTCTTCATCCAGAAGAAAAATATTTTTTCCGGATCCAATTCCTGGTATGTTTAGCGTCGTAAAAGAGTGTGGTGCTCTTCTAGATTTTACAACTAATTGTACTGGGAATTTATTTCTATTTCTTATTTCTAACAATCTAACTCCTCCACGGCTTCTTCTATTTGGGTAAGTACTTCGTTTATCTGACTTTCTTGTGTAACATTTATAACATCAACTCTTGCCTTAAGTACTGCTTTCTTTCTTGTTATTGGTTGTGATATATAGGACTTTGCCAACACATTAAATTCATATTTAATTACTTTAATTGCACTATCTCCGGGCTCTTGGTCTATGTTGTTGGCAATGCTTTCTATTGTTACAATTATTTCCCAAGGTATTCCAGTTACTTTTATATATGCAGCTAAACTAAATTTTGTTAAAATTTGTTCAATAATTTGATTCATATCTTCTTTGTACATTGTCCAAGCTGTAATTGTATATCCTATATTGATAGGTATTCCCTTAGAAATGCCGAAAATCGTATCTCTTTGGTACTTTTCTTTTATAGCATATCCAGGCTTTCCATCGTCTGGGCGGCTAAAATAATTGAGAGCTTGATGATACGTATATCGATCCACATCATAGTCGATGCTGGTTTGTGTGATTGCCATCATAGGTAATTTTATTCGATCAACTACGAGAGTTTCATCTTTTCTAACATTATCTTGTATAATAGCTGCGACGGCTTTTTCAGGTGTTCCTAGAATAACTGGTATAGGCCATGCTTTTCCATCTTCGTCAATTACAACAACATCTCGAAACATATCAAGAATGGCTTCATCTGTTCCTCTTATTGATTTTGAGTATCTGTAGATTACTGTTCTGTCTGGATTTTCTAAGTCATTTACAATGTGCCCGCGCGTAATAGGATCACAGTCCACTTTAGAACCAAACCCTGTTTTTTTCATCGTTTGATCTTTTAGCCAGTTTAAAGTAGAGTCATTTGGTTCACGAAGGCTATCGGACTTATCTGTAGAGCAATATGCTGCGGAGTCTAGATTCACATTTCCTTGTGGTCCTTTTTCGTTACACTCCACATAGTTTTTTTGATTATGATTTGGGTTGCTTGTCATTTTTTTCTCTCTACATATGTAGTAATATTTTTAAAAATCAAAAGACGGCTGATTTTGTGACGGCACAGATTTTAATATCCATCCACCAACTTTCTGTTCCTTATCTTGTACTTTCCACCATCTTTTGTCTCCATTCTTTGGATATAAAATAGATCCTTCTCCAAAACTAGAGTCTGTCCACAGCTCCATAAATAAATCGTTTTGCGTAAGAATTACTGCTTCAAAAGAAGTTGGTTTTTCATATTGAATTGTTTTATAAACATCTCCGTAAAGATCATCCTTTTTCTCTCGAATGATAGCAGGAAGACAATAAATGAATGTTTTTTCTATTGATGGCTTTAATTCTTGTTCTTTTTTATTTACTTTTATATTTTCTTTTTTAAATTCATTCTCATTTATTTTTGATGAATCTAATTCATCCAAAAAAATAGCACCTTGATTTTTTTCTTGTAATTCAAAATCTGATCCCATTGGCATGACCATTGTTCCATCTTCTTTGAATTCTGGTTTCCAAGTCATATTGTGGACAGAGAAGGCAGACCAAATATTTTGCTCTTTCATCGCAGGATTAGGTGCTATAAGTTTATAAACCGATCCATCTTTGTGGTAGAGCGTCATGTGTCTTTTCGAAATTATTTAATTTTTTCCAAAAAATGTTGGGCTGAATATATATTAGAAGAAGACATAATAATTTAAAAAAATATACAAAGGGAAATATGGTTTTAGTTGTACCTGACAGTGCAGATGTTTTAATGTTAAAATTCATTTTAAACAACATTACAACCACTGGATCTGCTCCTGTATCTGGTGGAGATAGAAGATTAAGATTGTTTACCAATGATATAATACCATATAAGTCTACTATATTGGGCGATCTCGTTGAAGCAAGCAACACAGGATACGCAGCTATACCTTTGGTTGGCACGAGTTGGGTGGTTTCCACAACAGATGCCCCTCATATTATATCATGTGGAAATCTACAACGAACTAGCCATTTAGTTCAAAACGAGGTTTCTAATGTTGATGTTGGAGCGGTTGAACCATTACCAGCAACTTATTACTCTGTATATACTCATTCTGATAATATTCCAATTTTAGAAGGAACAATTAGCGGGACAGTTTACAGTGCATCTGTAGCCATACAAACTTTTGTTGTTTCTTGTGCTGGAGTCTTTACATTCACAGACATTGGATCTCCAGCCGTAAAATGTAAAACTTCTGGATCAAGTGTAAACAATGTCACAGGAGTTATTACTTTGGCGTGGATTGGAATGCCAGCCGCTAATTATATCACGTTCAATTATGAATATGATGCGTGTCATAAGAAGACAACAGCTTCTTATTCTATTCAAACCTTTTCTATGACCCAAGCTGCCGATGTATATGGTTATTATATAACTAATGTAGGCGGAACGCAACTTTTGTGGGCAGAGAGATTTCCGCATGCACCATTTATCATACCGAATTGGGGTGGAAATATAACAGTCACATTAAACTTTACATTGGATTGAAATATGGCATTATTAAATTCTGATGGTACTCCATACAAACTTCAAGGTAGCGTACAGCAGTTTGATCCAAATAATCCAATGTTTGACCTTTTTAATCTGTGGGATCAAGAATCAATAAAAAGAGGTGGATCACCAATATTTTATTATGAAGTTATAATACGACCAGATATGATTGACCCGATATATTTGGAAGCAAGAAACAAGTTGTTTTCAAACAATCCGATACAGTTTTGGTGCAATTATGAGCCAATTTCTTCGCAAAATGTTTTAAATCAATTTGGAATAGATGCACCGGATGAAATGCGGTTTGAATTAAACTATAGGTCTGTTTTGAAAGGTCTGGGTCATCCTCCGAAAATAGGATCTAGACTTTTTACTCCGCACCTTCAAGAGAATTGGGTTATTGTTCAAAGAAATTTAAGTGAATTTAAAATGTGGGGAGTTCTTAGAGTTGAATTAATCTGTCAAAGATTCCAAGAAGATGTTGTGACAGGGGATGGAAAAGTTACTCAGAAACAACCAGATCTAAAAATTAAAATAATATAAATATTACAAAATTTCAATTTGATATATTTCGTGATTCATATTAATTATTTTATGTACTTTTTTAAAAAAACATAATGGAATAGAAGGCTTCTTAAAAGATCCAATTGCTTTTGCTAAAAAAACATGTGTTCTAGTGTCTCTTTTTTTTATCTTAAAAGCCTTCATTTTTTTTCTTTATTTTTTTTCTTTATTTTTAACTTACATTTGTAAAGAACTGTCGGTTTCTTTTTTTTCTGTATATCGTTTAAAAAATTTTTCATTCCGTCATAACCACTTTTACCTACAATAGTAGAAAGTTGTTTGTATTTGTCACTAAACTTATTACCTGAGTTATCTTTCCACTGATTTTTGGCAACCTTATTAAGATTACTTTCTAGTGTGTTATCTAATGTTGTTCTTTCTACTTTTTCTTCATGTGTCATTTCTTCGATATCGTATGAAACTTTTCTTGGAATTACTAAAGCCTGTCCATACGGCTCTGCTTTTCTAAAAATTATTTCTTGATTTACTTTGGGAGCCTTAAAAACTACAAAAAATATTTTTGGCCACCAGTTCGTTTGTATGTGTCCAGGAAGACAACAAGGAACAGTTCCAGAGCAATCTGTGTAAAATCTTGGATGCGGCTCAGTTCTTAAAACATAGCCTTCTGGCACCTTTATATCTAATGATGATGTCATACCAAAGTAACCAGATGCAAAAGCCACAAATGGAGGCAATTTGATGTCTGGGCACTGTTTATTTTCTTCTTCAAAATCGCCATCAAATACAATCGATCCGTTTATATTTCTAACGTGACATTCTGTGTCAAAAGGATAACATAATTCAATTCCATAAGTAGATCCTTCAACAAAAGGAGGACAATGCCATGGTTGAGGTTCTGATCCATTACTATGACTATTGGGATTTCCAGCCCATCCTGGTATGTCAAGTTTTATCTGTTTTGGTACCCCACCTTTAAACCACGACCTATATTTTATTTTTATAATTTCCATTTTAAAAGCATTCCTGTGAAACCATGCTTCGTCATTTACAATTCTTGATTATATTGTATTTGATTTGGCGGGTCAACTGTTTGGCTACAGATAGCCTATGTGCGAGTCTTTTCGGCAACAATAGTTGCCGTAAGTCCAAGTTGAGTTAATTGTTCTTTATGATCTTGCACCGACTTCATGTAAGCTGTTTCGTAAACATCTGTAACCAGAGTAAAGAAGCTTTTCATGTCGCTCTCATTCGCAAGCATTGTTCCAAGTCGATCTATAATTTGCTCGTTTTTATAATATTTTTCTTTTATCAATTCAAACATTACTTTTTTTATATAGTTGCCATTCAAGTTGTTGAATTGATTCATCCAGTTCATTGTTTTACATTTCTGTTTGTTTTTTTACAATTTCGATAGCTTTTTTTATTTTTAATTCTTCTTCTTTTCCTATAATTTCACGCTCCAACATTCGTTTTAGATGTGATATTAGATTAGATCCAGTTTCTTCTATTTCTATTTCTTTTTTATGATGGAAAAATTTTCTGAAATTAAAGTCAGGAGAAATTATTTTATTTATAAGGGATAGTTCATTTTCTGAGTGTTTTGTAGTTTCTTCTGGTGCAGTTTTTGTAGGTTCTTCTGGTGCAGTTTGTTCGGGTTCAGTTTTAATAGTTTTTTCTGATGCAGGTTGTTTTGCTTTTCTTGGAACAGCACGGAAACGTTTTTCCGTTTTTGTTGGTGTCGGAGTCTGTTCTACCGAAGGACCGATATCCTCTACATCTTTTGATGTTATAATATCATATAAATTCATTTTTAGTTTTTCGGCGGATGATTTAATTAGTTGAACAATTCTTAATTTTTCTGCTCCTTGTGGAACATCTTCATTTAGCTGATTTAACTGATCCTCTATTTTTTTTACTATTGATCTTATCTCATAATATTGTTTTAGATTTAAAAAAGAGGGATTAAAAGATTCTTGTGCACCCAACTCATCGCCAAATCTATTTTTCCAATAATAAGGATTATTAGTGTTTGTTCTTCCTCCGTGCCATATATTAGATACAGACCCTTTGAATCGATCCCAAAGTCCACGTTTTAGAGCTGGGTTCATCGGCTCACTAACTAAACTTCTAATAAGATCAGAAACCCAAGAATCTACTGCTGCACTAATTTCATTAGAAAGCTCTTTTCCATTATGTTCTTCTCTAAATTTTTTAAGAATTTCATTGTTCGCTAACATATTCTCCTATCTTCTTTAGTGACATTAAGCAGGAATCAAAACAGTGAAAATCACTGGAGATATAATCTAGAGCTAAGTCATTAAATTTATCGTTATGATCGGATGATTCTTCTACTTCAAAATAAATAGATTTGTTCTTTTTGCCTAGCACTCTGTATTTATGCATAAGAACATAGGCAGCGGCTCCTAGGTCTGTGACAAATCGATTGCCCTTAGAATCAAAGTTATACTCTCCTATTTTTTTAAGTGACATGATACAAGAATCAAATCTATGGAATTCGCTTGAAAGGTAGTCTAGCGTTAATTGATCAAACAATTCAGCAGTGTGCTTTTCGTCTATTAAGAAGTAAATATCTCTTCCTTTTCTCCCAATAACACGAAATTTTTGCATTAAAATATAAGCTGCTGCTCCTAAGTCTCCAATAGTTTTATAGTTTTTTTTCATTTTTTATTTTTGTTTTTACTTTACGGCTTCAGCAGCTATTAGACACCCTCTTGCCACAGAATACAAGGGGTCTTCTGGTTTTATTATTGAGCCAATTTTTATAGGTAGCTGTGTTTGTTCAATTACATCTTTAAATAATTCTGTAAATCCGTTTGGAGAAGAAGTACCACCAGCAATTACTATATCAATAGGAGCATCGGATCTAACTGTTTTAGAAATATCTGCAAAACCTTTTTTAATGCCACCAACGGTGTGCTCTATCATTAGTTTATATTGTGTACTTATTGCTCTTTGAATAAGATTCGTTGGAGGAACAGTAAGATCTATTTTTGTTTTTTCAATATTTATGTAAGCAATTGTCTCACCAGTTGCTTTTGCAGCCTGTTTGTCTATCCAATCTCCTGAGTTAACAATAGAAAAAGCAAACACTGGGTTGCCATACATAGCATAACAAACGTTCACCATTCCGCTTCCAAATGAGATTCCGATGCCAGTAAATGCTTTTCCTCCTAATTCCGCATACACTAAAGCTAAAGCCTCGTTAATTGGGTGTGCATCAACACGATATCCAGTTTCACTCTTATAAGCTTTAAATATTGCTTCTAGTATTCTTTGGTGATAGTCAGCATCAGTATCTTGGTTTATTGCATTTGCTGGAATACAGTAATAAAGAATCTCTCCATCTTTTTTAACATTGTTAATCAAACTGTGAATCATAATAGAAAGTATTTGAAAAGCATCTTTTTCTTTTGGGTTTACACACCCGTGAATCATTGGGCGTTTTAGTTCTACTTGGCTCATCGTATACGCCATGTTCACGGATGCTTCTCCTAAAGCATATGCAATATTGTCCCGTTCTATCAGTGGCACTCCAGCACTCTTCATCATGTTAAAAACGAATCTGTTTTCAAGTGGAATTTCTAGAAATGCATTCACTTCTCTTTTATAAGAGAATTCCCCTTTGCTTGTTCTATTGCAACACACTAAATTATATGTACCAGCGTCAAATCCTACTGCCATTGTGTTTTATCCTTTACTTTGTACTTCTACTACTAATGCCGTACTTCATTATAACTATACACTTGTTATTTTCCAAATTCTATTTTAGATCCTTCTTCAAAACTTGGTATTTCCCAAGCAAAATCTTCTTCTTTTTTAATTTTTTTCTCTAATTCTGTTTCTATTGATTTTCTTTCTATACCTTGTGATAACAAACCTTCTGTATTCATATTGATATTGATATCTAACGTCAGCGATACCTGTATTTCGCCTTCTTTTGTTATTATTTTTACATTTCCTGGTTTAATTAAAGACGCCACAATACCACCTTTAAATTATAAAGTTGTTCATTCTATTTAGTGGAATATGTGCTTTTTTTAAACTAAAAACTTTCGCAAAAACAGCATATATCCATAATTAGCTTGTAGGAACACTTCGGACAGAAATGATTGTTTGAACGGATGAACTGCTACCACTGCTATTGCTTAATTCAAGCTTGGTAATTGTTATATCTCCATAATTAAAAACTTGAGTATTACCACTTTCCAAAGAAAAAACAGCGTTTGCTATACCATTAATTCTAATTGAAACATCTCCGGTGCCTATATTGTGGATTTGAACAAATTGAGCAGGACCGCCGTTGTCGCCAAGTATATCAATAAGATTATCATCATAAGTTGAATCATCATCAACAGTTAAGGAATATACTCTTGGAAAATTGTTTTCCTCAGGTATATCACTGTATACAGAGCCATCATCAGTTACTACTGCTATAAATGCGTCTTGTTGAGATACTTGTGGATAAGAAAAGCGTTTCCAGTAATTGCAGTCTGTGAATGTCTCTCCATCTTTTAAATTTCGATAAATTCTTCCTGGCCCTGACACATATATCGTTCTTTGCACAGAAGGATCCATTTGAGCGTATGGCGATAAAACAGAAGGGTTTAAATCCAAACTACCTTGGCTTACGTTATTTAGAACTACTCGGAATACACTCATTTGTTACTTTCTATTATGCAAATATTACATTATATATATATTGATTATTTGATTGTTTGGAAATAATTTTTTAAATAAATTCTCCCCGATTCCAGTAGGCACTAAAATAGTTTGCATGCCAGTAGAAGCCGCTTTATATAAATATTCATTTTCAACACCAAATACAGCATCAAATTCATTATAATCTATTGGATTAATATCCACAGAATATTCATTGCTTTCAATTATTTCAATAGCTTTCTTTATTTGCGAACCAGTAAGAGATTTTGTTGGAAAGCAACCGTTTGTTAGAAGAGCACATCTTTTTAAATGGTTTTTACCTGTATTTTTAAGAGTGATATCACATGAAAAATTAGGGAAATTTGTCAAAGCAATACTTTGGAATTCTATGTCAGATTCGACCATAAGATTTTCCACAGGGTGAAAATCTATATTATCTGAAATTTCTTTTACATAGGACAAGCTATTTTTATTGTTTATTAATTCTGTTCTAGAAAAAACTTTTTTTTCATACTTAAGAACATGAATTGAATCATCTTGGCATGCTATATACATCTGAAGACCGGGAAAAGAGGATTCTATTGTTGGTCTTAATAAAGACAATTGAACAAGATATTCTCTGTTATTTCCATAATAAGCAACACAAAAATTATTCTTTATTTTAACGTAGTTAGGCAGTGTAATCATTCAAAAAATTCCTTACGATCAAGCCTTAGTTGGCACGGATGCTATTAAGGCATTTACAAAACAATTTGGATCAATGGACGATCATATAAATAGAATTATTTTAGAAGAAGTTCTAAAATTATTGCTAAATTACAAAGAAGGCGAAAATGGTTGAACTTTATCTTTATCTTACAAAAAGAGATAAAAAAGGAATGAGAATAATTGCAAAGTTCTTGTCAAAAGAACAATCTGCGATTAGAATCACAGAAGATAATATAACAAATCTTTCAATTCCAATCAATATATTAAATGATATCAACAAAAAAATTTATGATTCTAGAATGATGTGGGAAGTTTGGGCAGAATCCTCAGACAGCTATGTATCTCTTAAAAAATTACTTAAAAAAAGAGGATACAAAAATATACCAATGAGTGCACAACCGGAAATTATGACGTTAACAATTGAATTAGATAACCGGTTAGAAAATAAAAAGCCTATGATTCAAAAACTAGCTGATCACAACATGTAATTTATTTAATTCTATTTTACCATTATTGGTTTCTATTGTTACAATATTACCAAACTTTTCTGTTACGATGCCTCCATTTATTCGGAAGTCTTTTAATACTTTGCGTGCATCGCCTTCAATTACTTCAGCTATTAGAGAAAGTTTTTTTGTTGATTCTTTTAATTCTACTTTGCAACCAACAATAGAATCTTTTTCTTCTTTTGAATGGGATATCCATTTTTTAAAATCACTAAAATTAAAATTAAACGGATCGTTGCTCATAGTTTAGTTTTCAAAAAAATCTATTATTTTGTCTTCATCTATATAAGCAGCAAATTCATGTTTTATTCCACTTGAACAATCTGCAACCTTAATTTCATAGTTTTTTTCTTGTGAAAGCCAGAATAAATTACTTCCTATTAAGTTGCTAGCAATTTTTTGCTGCGGATACATCCATAAGTTGTTTTCAAGTTTATCGGCTCCAGGACGTTCCTCTTTAAATGAACTATCGCAACATAAAAGAAGCAGTTTTTCTACTCCAAATTTGTATGATAAACCAATTGACGCACATACGGGATTTCTATAATCGTCTATTTGCCATAGTGCCTCTTTTTTCCAAGAACCCTCATATTCTGACTCTTCCACAGGGCTATATCGGTACTTTATTCCGTTGTATTTGTTAAGAAACATAAAGTTTGTCCTTGTTGCCGCAATACAACGGGGTAATGGTCTATTTGTTCTAGGAAGATAAGACATACACTCATCATAAGGATTGTTTACAACATAATATGATAAGTTTCTTTGACACTGCCACTTTTTAAGACTTCCATTGACTCCTATTATAACAATATCTTTTGGCAAATTATCTAAAATTTTATGCTTTTCTTTAAAGTTAAATCCGTCAGAAACAATGATGATATTTGGGTGATAAATAGGGTTTGAATCTATCCATGTATATTTTTCTAATTGATTTTTAAACTCATTCGTTAGAAAAAGAAAATGATCTTTTGCTTGAATTGTCTTGTTTATGTCCGAATAAGGAACATTATCCTTAGTAAAGTTTCTAACCCACATATTATCAGAAGTTAATATGTACTCATTACCATTTTTGTTTTTTTTAATTCTCATTACATGCTCGTATATTACAAAACCGCAATAATTCAAGTTCATTTAGCACATGGAACAATAGCAACGCACTGTGCGTTTCCATTCTCGCCTGTAATTCTTCCAATATCTAAACTTATTTTTACGTCAATTGGAGAACCTTTATAAACTAGTTCTACTTCTGGTTTATCTGGAAGCACCAACTTAATTTCTGACGGTGCACCAATAAGTTCAATAACAGAAGGTATTCCAACAACTTGAATTTTATCGGGTATACCAGATGCATCAATTTTTATAGATGGGAAATAATCCGGTACCTGTAAAGGTATGAATTTTGGCAAACTACTAGAATCTATTGCTATGGAATCAGGAAGATTACTTACTAATTCTATTGTGCTAGGCATATTCAATACAAACATTTTTATTTCAGAAGGAATTGGTATCTCTGGGGATATAATTCTAATATCCGGTATTTCTGGAGATAACACTTTAATCATAACGGGTATGTCATGAACAACTCTAATGTCTGGAACTTCTGGAAACTTAACTATTATTTCAGATGGGATACTAAAGTCCCCCATGCTTACTTCAATAGAATCAGAATCTTGATCTTGATCTCTTGCTCTCATGCCGCCACCGCCGGGACTCGGACATTCTATAGACACGGTGCAGCTAAGCGTAGGAACAGAACCCCAATTTATACTTATTGTAGGTGCCGCTCCAAAGCCAATAGCAGAAAAAGTTGGTGCATTACCAAAATTAATTAAGGATGGCAACCACTCTCCACTTGTCCCCTTAGGCATAGGACCAAATTGAATTAAAGAAGGTAACCACTCTCCATTTAGCCCCTTAGGCATAGGACCAAACTGAATTAAAGAAGGCAACCACTCTCCATTTAGCCCTTTAGGCATCGGACCAAAACTAATTAAAGATGGTAGACCGGTCGGCATCGGACCAAAACTAATTGTAGATGGCAAACCAGTCGGCATCGGACCAAAACTAATTGTAGATGGTAACCCTGTCGGCATAGGACCAAAACTAATTAAAGAAGGTAACCCTGTCGGCATAGGACCAAAACTAATTAAAGAAGGTAGACCTGTTGGCATAGGACCAAAACTAATTGTAGATGGTAGACCTGTTGGCATAGGACCAAATTCAATTAATGTAGTTCCAGTCGGTATCGGACCAAATTCAATTAATGTAGTTCCAGTAGGTATCGGACCAAATTCAATTAATGTAGTTCCAGTAGGTATCGGACCAAATTCAATTAACGTTGTTCCAGTCGGTATTGGACCAAATTCAATTAACGTAGTTCCAGTCGGTATAGGACCAAAACTAATTAATGTAGTTCCAATCGGTATCGGACCAAAACTAATTAAAGATGGTAGCCCTGTAGGTATCGGACCAAAACTAATTAACGTAGTTCCAGTCGGTATCGGACCAAAACTAATTAATGTAGTTCCAGTCGGTATCGGACCAAAGTTAATTAAAGATGGTAAACCTGTCGGCATCGGACCAAAACTAATTATAGAGGGGAGCCCAGTCGGCATCGGACCAAAGCTAATTAACGTGGTGCCAGTCGGTATAGGACCAAAGTTAATTAACGTAGTTCCAGTTGGTATCGGACCAAAGTTAATTAACGTAGTTCCAGTTGGTATCGGACCAAATTCAATTAACGTGGTTCCAATCGGAATCGGACCAAATTCAATTAACGTTGTTACATTCGGAATCGGACCAAAGTTAATTAATGTAGGCAGGCATACTTGTATGTCTATGTAAAGATTCGGCAAAGGACCAAAACTAATTAAAGTTGGCAGACCTGTCGGCATAGGACCAAAACTAATTATAGATGGAAGTCCAGTTGGTATAGGACCAAAGCTAATTAAAGTGGTTCCAGTCGGTATAGGACCAAAGTTAATTAAAGTAGTTCCAGTTGGTATCGGACCAAAGTTAATTAAAGTAGTTCCAGTTGGTATCGGACCAAAGTTAATTAACGTGGTTCCAATTGGTATAGGACCAAATTCAATTAAAGTAGTTCCAATTGGTATAGGACCAAAATTAATTAATGTAGGCAGACAAACTTGTATGTCTATGTAAAGATTTGGCAAAGGACCAAATTCAATTAAAGTTGGTAGACCTGTTGGCAAAGGACCAAAACTAATTATAGATGGCAATCCAGTTGGTATCGGACCAAAATTAATTAACGTAGTCCCAAATGGTATCGGACCAAATTCAATTAACGTAGTTCCAGTCGGTATAGGACCAAAGTTAATTAATGTAGGCAGGCAAACTTGTATGTCTATGTAAAGATTTGGCAAAGGACCAAATTCAATTAAAGTTGGCAGACCTGTCGGTATAGGTCCAAATTCAATCGAAGACGGTAGCCCCATTGGGATCGGACCAAACTCAATTAAAGTAGTTCCAGTCGGTATAGGACCAAAACTAATTAAAGTAGTACCAATTGGTATAGGACCAAAGTTAATTAACGTAGTTCCAGTCGGTATCGGACCAAAGTTAATTAATGTAGGCAAACATACTTGTATATCTATATAAAGATTAGGTAAAGGACCAAATTCAATTAAAGTTGGTACTGTTGGCATAGGACCAAAACTAATTAACGATGTTCCAATCGGTATAGGACCAAAACTAATTAAAGTAGTTCCAGTCGGTATAGGACCGAAATTAATCAACGTAGGCAAACCAGTTGGTATAGGACCAAAACTAATTAAAGAAGGCAGACCAGTCGGTATAGGACCAAAACTAATTAAAGAAAGCAGACCAGTCGGTATAGGACCGAAATTAATCAATGATGGAATGTTTGCAGGTCCAAATTCAATCTTTGAAGGCATACAAACTTGTATGTCTACTGTTACCGTTGGTACAGCACCAAAATTAATTAACGTTGGCACTGTAGGAGTAGGACCGAAGTTAATCGCTGATGGTACTGTAGGAATAGGACCAAAGTTAATCACGGACGGTATGTTTACAGGACCGAAATTAATAACCGATGGTATGTTTACAGGAGAGAATTCAATCTTTGAAGGCATACAAACTTGTATGTCCACAGTCACCGTTGGAACAGCACCAAAATTAATCAATGTTGGTACTGTAGGAATAGGACCAAAGTTAATCACGGACGGTATATTTACAGGACCGAAATTAATAACCGATGGTATGTTTACAGGAGAGAATTCAATCTTTGAGGGCATACAAACTTGTATGTCTACGGTAACCGTTGGTACAGCACCAAAATTAATTAACGTTGGCACTGTAGGAGTAGGACCGAAGTTAATCACTGATGGTACGTTTACAGGACCGAAACTAATAACCGATGGTATGTTTACAGGAGAGAATTCAATCTTTGAAGGCATACAAACTTGTATGTCCACAGTCACCGTTGGTACAGCACCAAAATTAATCAATGTTGGTACTGTAGGAATAGGACCAAAGTTAATCACTGACGGTATGTTTATAGGACCGAAACTAATAACCGATGGTATGGTTACAGGAGAGAATTCAATCTTTGAAGGCATACAAACTTGTATGTCTACTGTCACGGTTGGCACAGCACCAAAGCTAATCAATGTTGGTATGTTTAAAGGTACAGGTCCGAAACTAATCACGGATGGTACGTTTATAGGGCCGAAACTAATCACCGATGGTATGGTTACAGGAGAGAATTCAATCTTTGAAGGCATACAAACTTGTATGTCTACTGTCACGGTTGGCACAGCACCAAAGCTAATCAATGTTGGTATGTTTAAAGGTACAGGTCCGAAAC